>ERZ780149.67-NODE-67-length-132502-cov-22.571119_pt1 | contig 132502 bp, 111 predicted proteins | sample MGYA00511367_ERZ780149 | MGnify/ENA primary metagenome ERZ780149 (study PRJEB29588, sample SAMEA2153852) | human gut metagenome | biome: human gut; feature: human-associated habitat; material: faeces | place: Denmark | collected 2008/2010 ... | reverse complement strand
GCAGAGGGGGAACGGAATAGGGGAAACACCGTGAGGAAGGGGGAAAGTTGCATTAGGGGAAAAGTTGCATTAATTGTTTTTAGTTGTTTTAATTCATAATTACCCAATTCGTTGACTTGTAAATTCATATCTTGAAAAGTGTTCGTTTTTATGGTACACTTGTTAAGTAAATAATATATAGTATGCGCAGTGTGCGTGCAAAAAAGAAAGTTATGGAATATAAAATGTTGTTTTCGCCTATGAAAATAGGCAATTGTGAGATTAAAAACCGCATAGTCATGTCCCCGATGCTTATGGGATTCGGTCAATTTGACGGAAGAACCACCGAACAATTGATGGATTATTACGAAGAGCGTGCAAAGGGCGGTACCGGTCTTATAATTACGGAAATCACCCGTATCAACGACGTGCACGGCGCGGCGGCGTTTGCTCAACTCGGCGCAAGCCACGATTATCAAATCGAAGGACTTCGTGAATTTGCAAATCGTATCCACAAGCACGGCGCAAAACTTTTCGTACAGTTGCACCATCCCGGTAGGCAAAACGTCGGTCTTGCAATCGGCACCGTTCCGTTTTGCATTGCCGCTACGAGAGTTTGCAAAAAGTTTCCCAAAGCGTTGTTTTCGATTGCGCCGAAAATTGCGCCGTTTATGTCAAAGCACAACATTGCGCTTTCGTCGGTGTCTGCGTCCAAGTGTGAACCGAGCTATTTTGCGGGCGGTCGCGTGCGCGCATTGAGAAAGAGCGAAGTCAAAAAACTCATAAGACAATTTATCGACGGTGCGGTGCGTTGCAAAAAGGCGGGCGTTGACGGTGTGGAACTTCACGGTACGCACGGATATCTTATCCAACAATTCCTCAGTCCCAATACAAATCATCGTACGGACGAATACGGCGGAAGTTTTGAAAACCGCTTGCGCTTTATAAGAGAAATTATAGAGGGTATCCGCAAAGAGTGCGGAGATTATCCCATCGTAGTGCGTCTTACCATCGACGAGTTCTACGACAAAATCGGCAAACCCGGCAAAGGTTATTCAATGGACGAGGGTGTGAAATACGCAAAAGCCATAGCGGATATGGGCGTTGACGCAATCGACGTATCGAGCGCGGCGTACGATACTTTCAACTATTGGCTCGAACCTACGAGTTTTGACCTCGGTTGGCGTAAATATCTTGCCGCCGAAGTCAAAAAAGCGGTGAATATCCCCGTTATTGCGGCAAACCTCATTAGAACGCCGGAGCAAGCGGAAGCACAACTCGAAGAAGGCGTGCAAGACTTCGTGTCGCTCGGAAGACCGCATATCGCAGACCCGCACTTTGCGCAAAAAGCACAATCGGGCAGAGAAAACGAAATCAAACGCTGTATTTGCTGTCTTTACTGCATACAAAGCATGCAAGACAACGCTTATCACGGCGGACACGGATATTGCTCAGTCAATCCTACCGTCGGGAGCGAGAAAGAGTTTGACAATCTCCCAAAAGACGGCAACGGCAGAGTGGTTGTCATCGTCGGCGCGGGCGTTGCGGGGCTGACTTGTGCGGAAATGCTCGGTCGCAGAGGATTTAAGCCCGTCGTGCTTGAAAAAAACAATCAAGTGGGCGGACAAATCCAACTTGCAGACAAACCGCCAAAGAAAGAAAAACTCGGTTGGTGCGTTGAAGATATGCTCACAAACGCAACCAAATTCGGCGCGGAAGTGCACCTCGATACGGAAGCAACCGAACAAGTGATTGCAAGTTACAATCCCTATGCAGTAGTTATCGCAACGGGTGCAACCGCGGTAAGACCGAGGTCTATCGAGGGTGTAAACAACGCCAACGTCTATACCACAACGCAAATTCTCGACGGCTCCGTGGTGCTTGAAAACAAGAAAATCGCACTTATCGGCTCCGGTATGACCGGACTCGAAACTGCGGAAATGCTCGTTGAGCATAACAATAAAGTCACTATCGTCGAAATGGCGGACAGACTTGCTCCCGGTGTGTGGTTTCAACACCTCGACGACGTCGTGCCAAAACTCGACGCAAAGGGAACCAACTATATATTGTCGCATAAACTCAATTCCATAGACGAAAAGGGCATCGAAATAGAGCCTGTCAAGTTGGATAAGAAGAGAAAAGTCAAGAGCGTCGGCAAGCCTTATCACTTCGATTGCGATGCAGTGGTGCTTTCGCTCGGCGCACGCTCGGTCAACACTCTCGGCAAGGAACTCGAAGGTAAATTCCAAAACTTGTACGTCATCGGTGACGCAAACAAGGTGGGCAGAATTGCCGACGCGACATCCGCCGCTTACGACGTGGCTATCCACAAAATCAAATAAGTGCCAAACGATATAAAATAAAATCAAATTTTAAAAACCGATATGAAAAAAATCGATTATGACCACTCTATCGTATCTCTTGCCTCGTCGGTGCTAAAACACTTCGGTGCAGAGGCAAAACATTCCACTCTCAAAGAGATGGATGTTTTGCTTGCAAAGGGATACGAGAACGTCGTCGTAATGCTTTTTGACGGTATGGGTACGGCAATTCTCAAAAAACACGAGGAGCAATCGCCGTTTTTGTGCTCTCATATAAGGGGAGCATTATCCTCGGTGTTCCCGCCCACTACGGTCGCCGCAACGACGAGTATAGAAACCGGGCTTACGCCTCTCGAACACGGGTGGCTCGGTTGGACGTTATACTTTGACGAGATAGACAAAAACGTGTGTGTGTTTCTCAACACGGAGTACGGAACGGACGAGCAAGCAGCGACTTTTAATGTGGCAAAATCGTATATTCCGCACTTGACGCTCGAGGACGATATAAATGAGGCGAGCGACGCAAAAGCGTACTTTATCTCTCGATATGCAAAGATAAAGATAGATTCCGTGCAAGAAATCTGCGAGAATGTCAAAAATCTTTGCGCGCAAAAAGGCAAGAAATACATCTATACTTATTGGAATCAACCCGACCACGATATGCACGATTACGGCACGACGGACGCTCACGTTGCCGAGCAGATTAAGCTTATCGACGATAGCATGCAAAGCCTTTGCAACGACCTTAAAAATACGCTCGTTGTAGTAATTGCCGACCACGGATTAGTGGATGTGAGGTGGGTGTCGCTTTTAGATTATCCGCATATTTGCGAGTGCTTGACTCGCGTGCCGTCAATAGAGTGTAGGGCGTTGTCGTTTTTCGTTAAAGACGGTATGAAAGATTCGTTCAAAGAAAGATTCGAGCGTGAATTCGGAAACGATTTCATGTTGCTCACGCACGAAGAAGTGCTTGAAAGCGGTATTTTCGGAAGCGGTGTGCCTCATGGAAGGTTTGACGATTTCGTAGGGGATTTTCTTGCGGTTGCGACCGGTGATTTGTGTATAGAGCCGTTTGCGCTCGACGAGCACCCGTTTGTCGGTATGCACGCGGGACTTTGCGATGACGAACTGAATATCCCTTTTATCGTAATTGAAAAACCATAAACGTTAACGCCTTGTAATTTGGGACGGTTTTTCTTGAAAAAAATCGAAGATTTGTATAATAAATTGAAAATGTGCTATTGATATCTTTTTATCAATATGATAACATAAAATAGTAATCGCAATCGGATTTCGTCCGGTTTTGAGATTGAATAATATTTTGTGTGACGGAAAGTCGCGCAAACGAGGGAATTATGAAATACAATATGCAACTCACGCCTGAGCAAGTCGATATTCTCAACGGCAAGCAAGGCAAGACCAAAGCAATGGTTATGGAAACTCTCGTTATGTTCGGAGATATCTTCGGGGCAAAACGTATGGTGGAAGTGACTCACAAAGAGGGACATCTTGTCACGAGTTTCGGCATCGGTCTCCTCAAACCGCTCTACAAGACGATGGACAGACTCATCGCAGACGGCATCAAGACGCAAGGCACGTTTACCGTTGACCCGCGCCCGCTCGATAGGGAAAACGTCAAGTATTCCTTGCTTGATAGGCTCGTAAACGAGAAGGTTATGTACTCTCAACAAAAGAGATACGAGGAGCAACTCAAAGCGGTCGGCCTTAAAGACGCCAACGCGTTTACTTGCGCTTGCTATCTTGACGAAGTGGGCAACATCCCCAAGAAAGGCGATATCCTCTCTTGGGCGGAATCGAGCGCGGTGGTTTATGCCAATTCCGTTCTCGGCGCACGTTGCAACCGAAACAGCGGTATGCTTGACTTGTTCGGCTCGATTATCGGCTATGTGCCCGAGTTTGGTCTTCTCACGGACGAGGGGAGAAAGGCAACTTGGATCGTCAAGGTCGAGACGACCAAAATCCCCGAAGCACAAATTCTCGGCAGTGCAATCGGTATGAAAGTGGTTGAGGACGTTCCGTATGTGTACGGTCTCGATAAATGGATCGGAAGCGAACTCAACGACGAGACAAAAGGATACCTCAAAGACTTCGGTGCGGCAACGGCATCCAACGGTGCGGTCGGACTTTATCATATCGACAACCTCACGCCCGAAGCAAAAGAACTCGGTGACAAACTTATTGCCGACAACGCAAAAGTATACGTCATAGACGATGCGGAACTCGAAAGAGTGTACAAAAGCTATCCCAATATGTGGAAGAAGCCCGACAGTAAGCCCACGATGGCGTTTGTCGGTTGCCCGCACCTCACGTTTACGCAACTCAACGAATGGACGGATATGATTGAAAAAGCACTCAAAGCGAGCGGCAAAAAGAAAGTTGCCTTTGAAACCATTGTTTGCTCCGCTCCCGACGTAGTGGAAAAATTCAAAAAGACGCCCGCATACTTGCGTCTCGTCGCAACGGGTGCAAAGCTCACGAGCATTTGCCCGCTTATGTACACCAACAACCCGCTTACAAAGGGCAAATCCATTGCCACGTGTTCCAATAAATTGCGCACGTACAGTATCGCAAGATATTACAAAACCGCAGATTTGCTTGATTTGATTGCAGGAAAGGAGTGAAGTTATGAAAACGTTTAAGGGTAGAGTTATAGCAGCCGGCACTTACAAAGGTGAGGCAGTCGTATCGAGACAAGGCGTAAACACGCTTGCAACGTTCCAAAAGAGCGCGCTCACGAATGCGAAAAAAGTTATCGTAAGCGACCAAAACAACAAAGACATCTTCGGACTTGACATCACGGGCAAGGCACTTTGCCTTCCGCAGACCATCGGTTCGACGACGGGCGGTCTCGTAATTCAAACGGTATGCTCGATGGGTATCAATCCCGCGGCGTTCTTGTTTGCCGACCACATTGACAGCCTTGCGGCAAGCGGAATCGTTCTTGCCAAGATTTGGGAGAACAGCAACGTGATTGCAATCGACCTTCTCGGTGAAGATTTCCTCAAAGCAGTCAATACGGGCGATACCGTCGAAGTGCTTGAAGACGGCACCGTCAACGTGTACTAATCGTATAACTAATCGGTTCGATTTGCATTTTTGCAAATCAAATCATAATATTAAAGAGCAAAAAGACACGCAATTTTGCGTGTCTTTTTGCTTTGATTTAATATAAAAAATTAGAAAAACCGATATGGGTGCGCTCGTTTTGATTAGAAAACTTAATAGAAAAGACTTTTTTCGTATTCTTATTTTGCAATACATCCAACGCATTAATTTCTTTTTAGCGACTTTACGAAGTCTTCTATTAGGTCAAGTGCGCGCTCGATTATATTTTGAGAATATGCGTAACTTATACGAATATAGTCTTTTCCGCTTTTGCCGAACGCACCGCCGGGGACGACGGCAACATTTTTAGCGTCGAGAAGAGCGTAGGCAAATTGCTCACCGTCCATACCCGTGGACTTGACGCTCGGGAAGGCGTAAAACGCACCTTTGGGATTGAAACATTCAAGTCCCGTTGCGTTGAGCCTTTCGACGAGATATCGCCTTCGTTCGTCGTAAACGTCGCGCATTGCTTTGACCTCTTGGAAGTTGTCTCTAAACGAGGCATTTAAGGCTTCTAATGCAACGTATTGGGCAGAAGTCGATGCGCACATTATTGCGTATTGATGAATTTTGCGTATGACGTCGGTTATCTCTTTTGGGGCGCAAACGTAGCCGAGTCTCCAACCCGTCATTGCAAAATACTTGGAAAATCCGCTTATTACGATAGTGCGCTCTCGCATACCGCCAAGGGACGCTATCGAGGTAAATTTAAGTCCGTCGTATATGAGTTCACCGTAAATTTCGTCACTGAATACTATTAAGTTGTTTTTTTTAATGATAGGAACGAGTTTTTGTAAGTCTTGTCTTTCCATAATTGCGCCCGTAGGATTGTTGGGGTAGGCAAGCAAAAGCCCCTTAGTTTTGTGTGTGATTGCACTCTTTAAGAGTTGCGGTGTCAGTTTGAATCGGTCTTCTATCTTACAACTTATTTCGACGGGTATTCCGCCGCAAAGCCGTACGAGGGGCGCATAGCACACGAAACACGGCTCGGGTATCAAAATCTCGTCGCCTTGCGCTATTACCGCGCGGAAAGAGGCGTCTATACCCTCGCTTGCACCTACGGTTATAAGAATTTCTGTGCTCGGGTCGTATTCTACACCGATAAAACGGGCGGTGTACTTTGAAATTGCCTTTCGCAACTCGTACAGTCCCGCATTGGCGGTGTATTGCGTTTTGCCCGCGTTTATACTGTTTATACCCGCTTGCGTGAATACGCTCGGCGTTGGAAAATCGGGTTCACCTACGCCCAACGATATACAATCTTTGCGTGTGGACGCTATACCGAAAAATTTGCGTATGCCCGACGGCTCGAGCGCAAGAGCAACGGGATTGAGTAGGTTTTTGTAGTCCATAATCGTGCCTCTTTTACTTGATATATTATTAAATTTATACCGTGTGTATGCGCTTTGCCTTTGACAATCTTAAACTTGCGTATATTAAGCTTTTGCTTGCAATTTTGAACGATACTTTGAGATATCGTACGATTTGAATGACTTTGCGTGGGTACTTTCGACAAAATCGGCGTATTTGGCGCAATATATTGCCCCGTCGTTATGGACAAACAGGCAAATTGGTGCTAAAATAACTATATACTTATTTTGAGGTAATTTAATATGTTTGAAATAGTAACCGATAACACTGCCGACCTTTTCGACGGTTATTATGAAGAAAACCCCACGAGAAGATTGCCTTTCTCGTTTACGCTCGAAGATAGATTTTATGAAAAAGACGACGATTATCCTATTGAACTTTTTTATGAAAAACTCAAAGCGGGCAAACTTGTCAAAACGTCTCAAATCAATCCGCACGATGCGGAAGTTATGTTTGAAGAGGTTTTGAGCGAAGGCAAAGACTTGCTTTATATTGGTTTTTCGTCGGGTATGTCGGGAAGCTTCGACAATATCTCCTACATAGCAAAAGGCTTGCGTATCAAATATCCCGAACGCAAAATTATAGTTATCGACACTCTTGCGGGCGCGGGCGGTGAAGGCTTGCTCGTCTACTATGCAAAGAAAATGCAAAATGAGGGCAAGAGTATGGAAGAGATTGCGGATTGGGTGGAAGAGCACAAGCTCGAAGCACACCATTGCTTTATCGTCAGTGATTTGATAAACTTGCGCAATAGCGGAAGAATATCCACTCTTGCCGCGCTTTTCGGGATGATAGTGCATATCAATCCCGTGCTCGAACTCACCACGCAAGGCAAAATCGGCATAGTCACCAAGGCAATCGGTCGCAAAAAGTCGGTTGCGGAAATGGTGAAGTTTTTCAAAGCCAACTATGAAGTCGACGAGAACGACTTTATCCTAATCGGACACACCAATTGTCCCGAAGAGGCATACGCTTTCGGTGCGCAAATAGAGCAAATATCGGGCGGTGTACCCGTCAAATACGGATATATCAACCGTCTCGTGTCCGGTTGTGCGGGATATAATGCGCTTGCGGTGTTCTTTATGGGAAAAAAGCGCGTATCTCGTAAAATCTGATTTTTACAAAATGATGACCAAAACGATATAAGAAAAGCACCGAGAAATCGGTGCTTTTTGATGTTATTTTTAAGTTATTTTATTCTATTTTACGTATGTTTTGATTAAAAGCGTTTGGTTGTAGGGTGGGTGTCAAAATCTCTTTTGAAGTTTGTCCTCGTCCTTTTTGTTTTCGGCTTTTTTGCGAGTGATATATATAGATGCAAATATCGCACTGCCCGCAATCGCAACGACGATTGAAAGCACGATTGCGACGATTTGCACTGTGGTCAAGCCGTCGATTTTGAGTTCCGACTTTCTAATATATCCCACCTTTCCGTCAAAGGATACGAGGTAGAAGTCGTCGAGCGTTTCAAGCACTTCCACTTTGCTTCCGTCCACAATTTGCGCAATCACGTCGGAATTTGCGTCCGCCAAGGCGTACACGTTGACGACACCGCCCGCACGACCGGCGTTGGCTCTGCCGTAAACTTTGTCTTTTTCGGGAATGACGACGATGTATTCCTCAAAGTCGGAAGATAGGCCATAATAGGTGTTATCGCCGTATTTTACCGCAATCCATTTGCCGTCATCGAAGTCCGCACAGTCGTTTTGACGAGTTACGACGACACCGCTGTTAAGCTCGATTTTGCTATCCTCGCAATACGGTGAAGCATAGAGTGTTGTCGCCGTTTTGGTGACGTAATCGCCGTTTAACGCACTCGGCTGAAGCATATCAAAGTCGTTTTGGTCTATTATCACGATTTTCCCGCCACAGTAGGCGTATTTGAGATTATCCGTTTCTTTGACCGTTCTGCCGACGTAAATCATATACACGTCGCTCGTTGCAAGGGCGGTGTTTTCCACTCTTCCGTCAAGCGAATAGGTGAGTGCGCCTTCTTTGGCTTTTGCAAAGGCAATCGCATCTTTTGCGGTTAGTGCAAAGGAATTGTTATTGATGAAAGAAAGTTTTGACGTAGCGTCTACGGAGCATTTGCCGATAAAACATTCTTCCGTAGAGAAGTAGAGCGAATTTTCGTCGAGATACACGCTTGTGAGAGTTGCGCCGATTGACGAGGAAGCGAGCGTAAACTCGTCCTTGCTTTCATCGAGATATTGTTTGTAGCCGTCTTTGAACGCAACGGTGATTTTGCCTGCGTAATCCACTGCAAAGTCAACCGCTTGTGTGAAATCGTCTTGTGCGAGGGTGGGAAGTTGTTTCCCGCTTTGGTTGAGAGTAATCGCTTGATCGTTGCAAAGAAGATAGATATTCGTGCCGTCTTTTGCGCTCGTTATGCGTTTTGCGCCGTAGGACGAGCATAGTTTGACCGCGCCGTCGCCGAGAAGTATGTACACGCCGTCCGTCGTCAAGACGTAAAGTTTGTCAAGATAGGTGACGTCAAGCACGCTCTCGATATCGTACGTTGCCGTAACCTTGCCGGAAGTGATTTTGCTCACACCGTTTGCAAAAGCGACGTAATAATCGTTTTGACCCTTGCACACTCTTTGCGGTGCGTTTTCAAAATACACGCAACTCATTTCGCCCGATTCGACGATAGAGAGGCGTTTATTGTTGCTGTCCGCAACGACGAGTTTGTCTCCGTCTTTGATGACGTCGGAGGGCGCGTCGAAGTGCCCGAGGTCGCTACCCGACATAGTTATGGACGAGTCCAGCCTCAACGACTTTTTGTCCTCGGCAAGAGTGTAGACCGTGACGGAGTTTTGCGATACCGTAAATAGCCTCTCACCGTACGCAAAGAAGTAGTCGGGGGATATTTCTGTCGAGAAAAGTTCCTCTCCGCTTTGCTTGTCAATGCACACTATATAGTTGGTGTCGTCAAAAGTCTTGAGTGCGTAAATGGCGTCTCCGACGTACGCTTTGATAAGCACGCCTTTGGTGTAGACTTTGCTTGTCTTCGTGCCGTCGAGAAGATTGTACGTGGTGAAGAATTGTTTGCCCGTGCCGTCTATAGAGAATACGTAAAGGGTGCTTCCTTCTCCCGTAACGACGGTGGATTGCCCCGCAAAGTCGTAGTCTTGCACGTTGTCGGCGTCAAAAGCGATATCGAGATTTTGGTCATATACGCTCACCGTGCCGAAAGCGGAGTGTGCGTAGAGGTACGTGCCGTCGCTGTTGAAGTAGGTGATGTTTGTAGGCGTGGGCAAAGTACGCGCTTGCCACGTTGCCGTGCTATTCGTCAAATCAAGGGTGTAGCAACCGCTTTTGCAATTGAGGAAGGCAACGCTTCCGATTGCAAAGACGTTTTGGACGTTTTCAAAATCGGTGGAATAAACGCTCGTTTGAGTAGAGCCTCCGCCTCTTACGAAAAGTTTGTCCGCAACGTCGTCGTATATGAGAAGATAGGAGCGGTTTGCGCTCACCTTGGACGGGTTTGCCGATTGAAAATAGTCCGTCGTGGGAAATACTTGCGTAAATGACGCGTCAGTTGCCAACGCTATTTGCGTATTTGGCATAAGAGACAACGTCAAAGCTCCCGCACACAAAACCGTGAGCGCGAGAGATAGTATTAAAAATATTGCAAGTTTGCTTTGTGGACGCTTTTTCATACATATCAGTATATCCAAATTGCAACTTTAAGTCAAGATAATAAGTTTATTACTTGAAATATTTGCGCGCGTGTGTTAATATCTATAAAAAGGTTTATATATGGCAAATAAAAAACGATATTATCACAAAAACAGGGCGCAAAAGCCCGATAATGCGGAAAATTCCGCTATACAGCAACAAACCGCTCTTTATTCGAGCGAACAACTCTCTCAATCTTTGCAAAGCCTCGGCGTAAGCGAGGCTACTTGCGCATTGCTTGAAAAAAATCGTATTCTCACCGCTTCCGACCTTGTTCGTCGCACGGAAAAGGATATGTACAAGGTGCAAGGTCTCAACAAAAAGATTTTGTTTGAAGTCAAAGACGCACTCAAAGCAAACGGTATGTCATTGCGCCCCGAGCAAAAGCCTCAAAACGCGCAAAACGACAAGGCCCAAAAGCAAGATGGCAAAGAACAAAAGAGCGTCGACGGACAAAAAGACTTGCAAAATAAGCAAAAAGGCGACAAAAAGGCAAAGCAAGACGACGTGACGGGCGAAAAACGCACTTCCAAATTCGGTCTTGCCGACAAAACGCAAAAATCGCAAAATAAGCCTCAAAATCAACAACCTTCGCAACAAAAAGGTCAAAATCAAAAGTCCGCTCAACCGCAAAAAGTCGCAACTCAAAAACCGCAAAAGCCCGAGAGATTGACGGAGCCTTTGCCGTTCGGTGAGTGGCGCAAGGTGCTCAAAGGCGGGAAGTGGGGATATTCCGACGGTTTCAAAATCGTCATTCCCACAATGTACGACGAGATTTTTGCATTTAAGGACGGATTGGCTTCCGTTGAAATCGACGAAAAGTGCGGATATATCGACAAGGATAATAACGTCGTTATTCCGCTCGATTACGACACCGCAATGAGTTTCTCCGAAGGCTTGGCAATGGTTGTCAAGGGGGATAAGTGCGGTTATATCAACAAAAAAAACGAGGTCATAATTCCGTTCGAGTACGACGCAGGCACGCCCTTTGAAGGCGGTGAAGCCAAAATCAAAAAGGACGGAAAGTGGGGCACGATTAACGTCGAAGGCAAAATCGTTTGGATTTAATGCCTTATAGTGCCGAATTTCGGACTCTCGTTCGTTTGACTATGAACAAAAAACGAATATACAAAACAAGTCTTGCAAGGATAAGTGCAATATGCCTTTTGGCTGTCGCGCTCGTCCTTGTTTTGTTTTCTTGCTCGATAAATTGCCAAAATATCGCGTTTTCGGTAAGTCCGAAGAACTATATCGATCAAGTGGTCAATGAGAACAAAGACTGGTATATGGGTGAGGATTACCTCGATTTGAATAGGCTCAAAAGCATAGTCGAGGTGTGGAAGTACGACTCCAAATATAACTTTGACGGCATAAAACCCGTCGTTATTGCCGTGGTGGACTCCGTCATTATTGCCGACCACGAGATTTTTGAGGGGAAATACGACTCAAACGGCAATCCAATCACTTCGGACGGCGTTGGCAAATACGACGTTCTCTATAGAAATAAAGACGGCTCGATAGTAAAAATTTGCACGGAAAACGGCAGTTTCGTCACTACCGATATCACCGACGTTGCCTCCAACTATCACGGCACGCACGTTGCCGGCATTATCGCGACGTTTATTCACGAGCTCAACCTCGAACAATACATAAAAATTATGCCCGTACGAGCGGGAAAAAGAAGCACGTCGGGCGCAAGTTTTTCCGCTTCGTCAATTGCTCTCGGCATTAATCAAGCAATCGCAAACGGGGCGGATATTGTCAATTTGTCCGTTACGAGCAACAAGCCCGGTAATAGCGGGTGGGGTGCGGTCGGCACTGCAAAACAAGCGGAACAAGCACTACTAATCGCGGCGGCAGGCAATAACGGTGCGTATTCCGGAATTAGCGCGTATTATCCTGCGGCAAGTTCAAACGTAATCGGCGTTATGAATTACACTAAAAGCGAAAGCGGAAAAGTGCTTGCGGGCAACTCCAACTACGGCTCTGTTTACGACGTTTGCGCTCCGGGTGCAAATTATTACAGTGCCAACGGCGCGGATAAGGACGGTTACTTTGAACTTTCTGGCACGAGTATGGCAACGCCCGTCGTGTCCTTCGGCGCGGCACTTAAACTCTTGAAGAGCAGAGCGTATGCAAACGCAAATCCGAAAACCGAAGAGCTTACGCCAATCGAACTTGCAAAAGAGGTGCGCGGTGCGGTTGAAAAAGATAGCGTTGTCAAAAACATTACGAGCGAAAAATACGACGCTTTCGATATGTGTGCGCTCGTTGAAAACGACGATGCAATCGTGAGAATAGAAGTGTCCGAGGATAGCGAAAGTACTCTCGAGCAACGTATCAATAACGTAAAGCCGATAACCTTGCAGTTGAAAGGTTTGAGTGCGGCGTTTGACGAAGAGGCGGGTACTATTACTTGGTATAGCGTCAAAGAGGACGATACCCTCGGTGAAGAAATAGGAAAAGGCGCAAAATTTGTCTATATGCCAAAAAACGAGGTGCATACGGAGCGAATTACCGCAGTATGGAGTTTGACGACGGAAGATACTCAATACGTCGAGACGGCAAAGTACGTGACGATAAAAGTCGATTACGTCGAATTCAGCCCCTCGTTCGTTAGAGAGTTGGAGCTTTCCGCCAACGACGATGCGGGCAATATGCTTACAGGCTCGCAAATCCGCACGGGCGTCGAATACGAGTTTTCCATTTCGGACGTCGATTTGTCCGCAATATCGGACGATACGCGCATTTATTGGTTTGTAAACGGCTCGTTGAAGTGGGAAGGAAAGACTTTCAAATATACGTTCGTTGACAAAGAAAAGACTGCCGTAACAGTGAGAATAAACGATCAGTTTTGCAAAGAATTTATAGTAGACTTCGAGGAAGAGATTGCAAAAGAGCGTGCTTTGGAGTCGTTGGAGATATTTACGATAGTTGCGGGCGGATGCATAGTGCTTGCAATCGTCATAGTTTTCGTCGTGCTTGCGGTGAAGAAGAAAAACGTAAAATAATCGACAAAATAGTAAAGGTTTCGCAAAAAAACCGCAACGAAAAAAAGACTGTTCGACGAACAGTCTTTTAAATGAGACGATTTTTAGTTACGCTTTGATTGCGTCGAGTGCGCGACAAAGAGTTGCTTTCTTTCTCGCAACGGTGTTCTTTTTGTAGATGCCGTCTTTGTATGCGCAATCAATTACGGAAATCGTTTCGGGAAGGAGTTTCTCTGCAAGAGCAACGTCTTTCGCTTCGATAGCCGCATTGTATTTCTTTACAGCGGTTTTAACACGTGCTTTTTTTGCAGTGTTGATTTCGTTTCTCTTTTCAGATGTAATAACTCTCTTTTTTGCTGACTTAATATTTGGCATATTTTTCTCCTCGTACTTTTGTACTGACTAAATATCTTTGATATATTAGCATAATCGAATAAAAGTTGCAACCGTTTTGCATTGTTTTTTTTGCGAATATGCACAATAATATTATGTTAAACGAGTATTGTGTAACCGATATGGCACTTGAAAGTGCCGAGGGCGTGGATTTGAGCAACTATGCAACGCAAAAAAAACTTTCTTACGGCATAGAAAAACGAATCGTAAACATAAAAAGCGTCGAACTTGCGAAAATCATCGGTAAAGATAGAGGGGTGTATATCACGCTCGATTGCAAAAAGAGCGTTTTGGAAGGTAAAACGACGATGAATTATTTGTCCGCTTGTATCTCCGATTGTGTAAGAGAACTTGTCGGAATATTAAAAAAATCTTCGCCTATACTCGTCGTGGGACTTGGCAACAGGAATATCGTGTCCGACGCGCTCGGAGATAAGGTAGTGTCTCAAATCAACGTCGCAAGGGCACACGATACTACCGCAAAAGCCAAACTATGCGCCATTTCGCCCGGCGTTCTCGGTACTACCGGTATGCAAACGTCAAAAATCGTCTCCGCAATCGCCGATAAAATCAATCCGAGCGTGGTTATTTTGATTGACGCGCTTGCAACGAGTTGCGCAAAAAGGCTTGGGTGTTCCTTTCAAATATCAAATAGCGGGATATCTCCGGGGAGCGGTGTGGGACAAGAAAAAGAGCGCATAGACAAAAGTATTCTCGGTGTTCCGACGATATGTATAGGCGTGCCTATGATGCTATCCTTGCGCACGAGTATATACGCATTTTTGAAAGATTATTTGCAAGACGAAAAGATAGATATCAACGAGTTTTCGTTGCGACAAAAGATGTCCGAAGAATCTCTGTCCAATCTCGTTGTCGCACCAAAAGACGTCGATTATCTCGTTTCGCTTTGTTCAAAGACGATTGCAAACGCACTAAACGGTGCGTTTGCTTAAAATTCGGCAATCTAACGCATTTAGTTTTACTGTTTTGAAAGAATTGCAAGTATATTCTCATACTTGCTTTTTTCGTTGTTTCCGCTAAAATCAAACGTAATTTTTCCGTTTCCCAACCCGTCGCGGTTAGCCTTTGCAAGCGACTTTACAACGTTGTCGTTGCCGTCGATAAATTCTACGTCGCCGAGTATGCGTTTTATCTCGCCCTTGCAATACGGATAGTGCGAACAACCGAGGATAACTTTTTTTACGCCCTTAAATTTATACAATCGAATTTTGAGATAAGTGCGAAGGGCGGACATATCGAGATTGCCTTTGATTTGATTTATCGATGCTTGAATTTCGATAAGAGAGGCAAGTTCGCCCGAGTTTGCGGTTTTTATGTCTTTTGTATCCGTGTTCGATAAAGTGCTTTCCGTAGCCATAAGGAGCGTTTCGCTCGGATTTGTGAAATTCAAAGGCGGCAATAGTCGTATGACGTCAGTCCCTTCGTACACGCTCGACGCGGTATTGCACGCAAGCACCACTATATCGCACCGATTTTTAATTTTTGAGATTGCGCCCGATATAATCGGTTGCAATTCCTTGTTGGATTTTGAACCGAAAGGGTGGTTGGCGTTGTCGGCGTAATAATAAAAATCGTCCGTCTTGAATTGCTTTTTCAAAACGGCAAGAGTGGTGAGTCCGCCTATTCCGCTGTCATATACTCCGATAATCGACACGACCTATATATATGATAAAACGCAAGTTTATGACAAAAAAACGCATATTTTTCGGTGCTCAGATATTTTTGCAATTTATCAAAACAGTTATTCTAATTAGGTGAATTTCGGTGCAACACGAAAGTCGGGTAGTAGACGTAAAAAATTTTTCCCGCAATCTAATCGTATACATCGCTCAAAACGCTTTATTTAGCGGTTAATCGGTCAAAAATATAGTTGAAAATCTTACAAAATTATTATATAATATCACTATCTACTCAAAAGAGGTAAATTATGAAGATTTTTGATACAGATTCAATCCGCAACGTTGCGCTCATCGGCCACTCAGGCGAGGGCAAAACATCCCTCGCAGAAGCTATGATGTTTGAAGCGAAGACGATAGACCGTCTCGGCAAAGTAGACGACGGTTCTTCGACAATGGACTACGACGACGAAGAAATAAAGAGAAAGATATCCATCTCTTTGTCTCTCGGTTATGCGCTTTACCGCAATACCAAGATCAATATCCTCGACGCTCCAGGTTTCTTCGATTTCGAAGGTGAAATGATTGCGGCTTTGCACGCTGCCGATAGCGCGGTAGTCGTTACAAGCGCAACCGGCTCTTTGACGGTCGGTACGGAAAAAGCTCTTGACCTTTGCAAAGAAAAGAAAGTTGCGGCTCTCGTTTTCGTCAACGCGGTTGACAAAGACAACAGCGATTTCACGGGCACCGCAAGAGCGATTATGGCAAAATATAAGAGCGTTATCCCCATCGAGCTCCCCATTATGGAAGGCGGAAAGATGGTTGGTGTCGTAGACGTCCTCAACAATAAAGCGTACGACCTCACCAATAAAGAAATCGCAGTCCCCGCAAATTTGCAAGGCGAAGTCGAAGAATTCAACGGCAAGCTTATGGAATTGATTGCAGAAACCGACGAAGAGCTTATGATGAAATTCTTCGACGGTGAGCAATTTACCAAAGAAGAAATCCAAAAAGGCTTGCACCAAGCAATCGCAGACGATATTTTCGTCCCGCTCGTTGCCGGTAACGCACAAACTTCCAAGGGCGTTGCAAGACTTATGGACAAACTCGTCGACCTTATGCCTCACCCGCAAAGAGCGCACAAAATCAAAGCAATCGTTGACGGCAAAGAGACCGAAGTCGGCGTAGATCCGTCCGCTCCGTTCTCCGCACAAGTCATTAAATCGGTTGTTGACCCGTACGTCGGAAAACTTCTTATCTTCAAAGTTCTCGGCGGTAAGCTTTCAAGCGGTGACGCAGTGTACAACGCAAGCGTTGACAAACCCGAAAAAATCGGTACTCTTTACGTCCTCAAAGGCAAAAAGCAAGAGCCCGTCGATTGCCTCAACGCAGGTGACATCGGTGCTGTTGCAAAACTCGTTTATACCAACACCAACGATACTTTGGTATCTTCTCAAGACAACAAGATCGAGTTTGAGAAGATTGAATTCCCCAAGCCCGTTATCTCTTATGCGGTTAAGGCCCTCAAAGACGAAGAAAAAGCCATTCAAGGTCTTATCAAGATGCAAGAAGAAGACGCAACCTTCAAGGTGGAAAAGAACATCGAAACCGGTGACGTTCTCATCAGCGGTCTTGGTGAAGCGCAACTCGACATTATGTGCAAGCGCGTAAAAGGCAAACTCGGTATCGACATCAGTTGGCAAGAACCGAGAGTCGCATATCGCGAGACTATCCGCAAGACTGCACAAGCAGAAGGTAAACACAAGAAACAATCCGGTGGCGCAGGTCAATACGGTGACGTTTTCATCAAATTCGAGCCGGGCGCGGCAGACGGTGAATTCGAGTTCGTAGACGCAGTCGTCGGCGGTGCCGTTCCTCGTCAATTTATCCCCGCAGTCGAAAAAGGTTTGCGTGAAGCTATCAAACACGGCGTACTTGCAGGTTATCCGATGGTCAACCTCAAAGCAACGCTTTATGACGGCAAATATCACCCCGTCGACAGCAAGGAAATCGCATTCGTCACCGCTGCAAAACTCTCTTACGCAGACGGTATCGCGGCAGCCGGTCCGTGCTTCCTCGAACCTATCGTAGAAGCCAAAGTCACCGTCCCCGATGAGTATCTCGGCGATATCCTCGGCGATATGAACAAGCGTCGCGGTCGTATCCTCGGTACGGATATGGCAAACGGCAAACAAATCATCACCGCAGAAGTTCCGCAAGCAGAAATGTTCCGCTATGCAACCGATCTCCGCTCCATGACGCAAGGTCGCGGTAAGTTTGAAATGCACGTCGTCCGCTACGAAGAAGTGCCCGCAATGAATAATGATAAGATTATTGCGGATGCCAAGAAGCGCGAAGAAGAAGCCGCTAAAAAATGACGCTATTTAGCGAATAACTTTGGACGCGATTGACTTCGTAACAATCGCTATTCCGTCACTTCGTTCCTTACAGAGCCACTTGCTCGTCCAGTCACGTACGCCAAGTACGTTAGGCTGTCCGTTCAAGTGGCTCTTCCTTGTTTTTCATCTAAATATTGTCATTTTTTAATAAGCCGTTATTGAGCAAAAACGGCTTATTTTATACTTATTGACGGAATGTGCTTATTCGGAGTTGGAGGCGCAAGGCGCCGACCGCATCGAGCGCCAAGCTTGACGAAAAGTACAAGCGACTGCGCCGTGTTGTTGCGAAGCCGGCGCACAAAGCGCAGTGACATAAAGAGAGAAATGCCCCTATTATGCGCGTGCCGAGTGTTGCCCCCTGCGGAGCAGTTCCGTGGGTTCCCTCAAGCATTGCGCAGAGGGGGAACGGAATAGGGGAAACACCGTGAGGAAGGGGGAAAGTTGCATTTAATAGTCTTTTTTAGAAATACCGGCGTGTCCGGAAAGAGGGGGCATTGCATTTAAGGAGTTACGACGCAGTCTATTTGAGTGTCAAATAGGGGAAAGACCGAAGGGAAGGGGTGATATTACATTAAAAGAGTTATTTATAGTGAAATAATTTGGTTATGCAGATTTTTTCGGTTCATACTTCTTAATTTAACTTGCAAAAATCAAGGGTAGATGATATAATCATATCACTGTGCTAGACGGGGAGCTAGCGGTGCCCTGTGAACTGCAATCCGCTACAGCAGTGTCGAACACCATCCGAGGTCTTGTTTATGGTTGGCTGCGCAGTGCAAGGAGTGTCGATATCAAGGTCCCGTGCAATGTCATACTGTGAACCGTGTCAGAGCTTGACCGCAGCAGCACTAAGCAGGCGTTGGCGTGTGCCACGGGGAAACTTTGAAGGAGCCACCTACATTGTTTCCGCTTCGGTCTTCATTATCGAAGATGGCGCACAGTTTTTTGTATCAAGTCGCAAATTGTGTGTTTGCGTAAGGAAAAAGTCCGCATTTGCGGACTTTTTTGATGTTATGAGTTTTTATTTTGAATTATTATTGTTTCTTGCAAACTTGCTTTGTTATATTAAGCTCTGTTTTTATATTTTTATTATTTCAAATGACAAACTGTCACTTGATGTCTCGCTTTGCAAAAGTGAAATAACCGATAAGCGTTGAGATGACGGTGTAGACGATAGGCATAACCGTTACAGCCACTTTTTGTACTTTTGAGAGTTTTCCCACCGTTGATGCGATTGCCATTTGTTGCAAGGGCAGAAAGTATGTCCATTTGTCCGAGTTTTCATTGCCGTCAATGCTTGTGATCATCGTGATCAGTCCGATTACGATGCCGAGAACCACATATAAGCCGATGTTGGTGGCAAGAGCCGCACCGCTGCTCCTTGTCAAAAACGCTATCATCGTGAATATGGATATGGACGCGATTCCGCAGAGCAGTTGCAAGAAGAAGTTGCGCATTAACATGGCAAATTCCGCCTTTCCGAATGCGCCGAGTCTGCCGTCAAAAGAGCTGAATATACCGCTGAAGATGAGCATTATGCACGAATACGCGACAAAAAGCGTTATGAGCGAAAACAGTTTTGAAAAGTATGTTTGTGCTCTTCTCGTACCGCGAGCGGTGTAGATTGCAGTTGCACCGCAAGAAAAGTCCTTGCCGATGAATATACACGCGATGATAGCGACAAATAGCTCGATACGCACTGTAGACGTCGAGCCGTAGAGCATTGTCATGCGTATTGTTTTGAGATATGCAATCGTCTGGTCTTTCATGATATCCGCTTCGGGATCGGCGGGGTTTATCGGACGCGATTCGACTATTTTTATGCCCACCCAATAGGCGCAATATCCCAAAAGCAATAGCAGAAACATCACGATAAGTCCGATCCACACGCTTTTGAGTTTTTTGAGCTTGTAGTAGTCGGCAAGCATCACGTTGGACATAGAATTATTTTTCGTCATCGTGCAAACCTCCCATAAGAGCAATAAAAGTAGATTCCAAATCGCCTTGGCACATCGTAACGTTCATGATTGGCACGTTTGCGTCGGTGAAGAGTTTTACGACGTCGGGGATTTCTTTTGACAAGTCGTAGATGGCGAGCGTGTTGTAGGGGAGAATCTCAAAATCGTGTGCGCGGTAGTGTTCCACAACGACGTTGAGAGCAGTTTTAAGGTCGCCGACAACCAACTTGATATACGGACGGCACATCTCTTCAAGGTCGCTGCCTCGCATTTCCTTTACGATTTTGCCCTTATCCATTATGCCGTAGGACGTTGCAAGTTTTGAAAGTTCGCTCAAAATGTGCGATGAGATGATGATTGTAATCTTTTCTTCGCGGTTGAGATATTGTAGGATTTCTCTCACTTCAAAGATGCCGGCAGGATCGAGTCCGTTGACAGGCTCGTCAAGCACGAGAATGCTCGGGTTTGCGATGAGTGCAACGGCAATTGCAAGCCTTTGTTTCATGCCCAAAGAATAATTCTTGACTTTTGTGGGGTTTTCGGGATCGAGACCAACTTTCAGTAGAAGGTTTTTTAGTGCATTTTCATCTCTCTCGCCAAGTTCGTAGCCAAAAGCCTTCATGTTTTCCATTGCCGTAAGATGAAGGAACAGGGAAGGTGAGTCCACAATCGCACCGACTTTGCGTCTTTCATACGCCAACGCGTCTTCAGATTGCGAACCGTTGATTTTAACTTCACCTCTACTTTGTTTTGCTAATCCGAGTAGTGTTCTTATAAGTGTAGATTTACCTGCGCCGTTTCTGCCGACCAGACCGTAAATTTCGCCTTCGCGCACCGTAAGATTGACGTCGTCGAGCACGACTTTTTTCCCGTACGATTTGCAAAGATGCGAGGTTTCAAATACGTTCATTTTGCACCTCATTTATTTGATGTCTATATTGTATCACAGTGGCTAAAAGAATACAACTTTTGTATAATTACTCAATAAAATATTAAATAACACGAAACGTATTCAACAATTTTGCAACACGCAACGTGTTATTTGATGTCCCCAAATACACGAAATGTGTGTAATTCTGCCTCAATATCGATATATTTGCGGAAAATCAAACACTTATCGTGTACTATTTGATATAATCTCAAAAATTTATGATTTTAATAGTTCAGAGAAAATTAAGTCGTATGAACGAAAATCGCACGTGTCGGTGGTGTGCTAAGGCGATTGAAAAATTGTCGTTTTTACTACGAAAAAAGCGACCGAGAAGGTCGCTTGTGGAGCGGGCGATGAGAATCGAACTCACGACTAAAGCTTGGGAAGCTTTCGTTTTGCCATTAAACTACGCCCGCATAGTTACGTTATGATTTTAGCACAAGGGCAAAATTTGTCAAACGAATTGTGACGATGCGACGCAATTTGATTTTGTTTAGTATTATTTTTCTTGCACGCATCAACTCAAAAATCGATTTGCATTCCTTTTGTCGATTCTTTTATGATTTTACGTCTAGAATTAACTGAACAATTGCGCCTCATACGGTTGCTTTTTTGTTTTTTTAAGTTTATACTTATTTAATCATAATATGATTTTGAGGAATTATATGTACAAACCTGTTGAAACAAACCTTAATTTCGTCGACCGTGAAAAAGAAGTCCTCGAATTTTGGAAACAAGAAGATATTTTCAGAAAGAGTGTCGAAAAAAACGAAGGTAATCCCGAATTCAGTTTTTACGACGGACCGCCGACCGCAAACGGCAAACCCCACATAGGACACATTCTTACCCGTGTTATGAAGGATATTATCCCTCGTTACAAGACGATGAAGGGATATCACGTTTTGCGTAAGGCAGGCTGGGACACGCACGGTCTTCCCGTAGAACTCGAAGTCGAAAAAATGCTCGGCATCGACGGAAAACAAGAGATTGAAAAGTACGGCATCGAGCCTTTTATTAAAAAGTGTAAAGAGTCCGTATGGAAATATAGCAACGAATGGCGCAAAATGTCCGACCGTATCGGTTATTGGGCGGATATGGACAATCCCTACGTCACCTACGACAACAACTACATCGAGTCTGTGTGGTGGGCTATCAAGCAAATGGCAGACAAGGGGCTTATTTATAAAGGCTACAAAATCGTGCCTTATTGCCCTCGTTGCGGGACTGCGCTTTCCTCTCACGAAGTGGCGCAAGGCTACAAAGACGTGGAAGAGACTTCCGTTTTTGTAAAATTTGCTCTTAAAAATGAGGAAAACACATTCTTCCTTGCGTGGACGACGACGCCTTGGACGCTTCCGTCCAACGTTGCTCTTTGTATGAACGGCAAGGAGGATTACACCAAAATTAAAGTCGGTGCCGAGTATTATATACTCGCGGACGCGCTTATTCCGTCCTTGTTTGAAGAAGGCACGTACGAAAGGGTGGATACCAAGAAGGGTAGCGAATACGAATATACAGAGTATATTCCGCTTTTCGATTACGAAACGGGTGCAAAGGAAAAGGCGTACTACGTCGTCAACGACTCTTACGTCACTCTCACCGACGGCACGGGCATAGTCCACATCGCTCCCGCATTCGGTGAAGACGACAGCAAAGTCGGCAAAAAATACAATCTTCCTTTCGTCCAAATGGTGGACGACAGAGGCAGATTTAAGGATGCGGTTTACGACTTTAAGGGACTTTTCTGCAAAGATGCCGACAAGTACATTATCGAGAAATTGAAGAGTGAAAACAAGCTCTTCAAGACTCTTAAATTTACACACAGTTATCCGTTTTGCTGGCGTTGCGACACACCGCTTCTTTACTATGCCCGTTCAAGTTGGTTCGTAAAGATGACGGCTGTCAAAGAGCAACTTCTCGTTGCCAACGACTCCGTAAACTGGATGCCCGAGACCATCAAAAACGGTCGTATGGGCAACTTCCTCGAAAACGTCATCGATTGGGGCATTTCTCGTGAAAGATACTGGGGCACTCCGCTCCCGATTTGGGTGTGCAACAAGTGCGGAAAGGTGCACGTCATCGGTTCGAGAGAGGAATTGCGCAAAAAAGCGCATCTCGACCACGACGTAGAGTTGCATCGTCCGTATATCGACGAAGTTAAGTGGGAATGCGAGTGCGGCGGAACGATGGAACGCACGCCCGAAGTGCTTGACTGCTGGTTCGACTCCGGTTCTATGCCGTTTGCACAATGGCACTATCCGTTTGAAAACAAAGAGACTTTTGAAAAGGTTTTCCCCGCGGACTTCATTTCCGAGGCTATCGACCAAACGAGAGGTTGGTTCTACACCTTGCTTGCAGTCAACACGGTGCTTTTCGGACGCGCTCCTTTCAAAAACTGCATAGTTTTGGGACACGTCAACGACAAAGACGGCATCAAGATGTCCAAACACAAGGGCAACGTTGTAGATCCGTGGACGGTTCTCGACAAACAAGGTGCGGACGCAACGAGATGGTATTTCTACACGACGAGCGCGCCGTGGTTGCCTTCACGCTTCCACGCCGACACCGTGAGCGAGTCTCAACGCAAGTTTATGGGCACGCTTTGGAATACGTACGCGTTCTTTGTTCTTTACGCGGATATTGACAAATTCAATCCTACGGAGCACAAACTCGAAGACCAACAATTGACGATTATGGACAAGTGGATTTTGTCCTGCCTCAATTCGCTTATCAAATTCGTGGACGAAGGTCTCAACGAATACAAGATCACCGAGACTTCTCGTGCAATCGGAGACTTCGTGGACATCCTTTCCAACTGGTACGTGCGTCGTTCGCGCGATCGTTTCTGGGGAAGCGATATGTCCAAGAATAAGGAAGCGGCGTATACCACACTTTATACCGTTCTTTCGACGCTAAGCAAGATTATTGCGCCGTACGTTCCGTTTATGGCGGAAGAGATTTATCAAAATCTCGTGCGCAACTTCGACAAATCCGCGCCCGAAAGCGTGCACCTTTGCTCTTTCCCCGTAGCGAACGAGAAGATGATTGACAAGAAACTCGAAGCGGGTATGGGCGACGTGCTCAAACTTGTCGTGCTCGGAAGAGCGGCAAGAAACAAGTCCAACCTCAAAAACAGACAACCGCTCGCAAAACTCTTCTACAATGGCAGATACGAGCTTCCGCAAAGCCTTAAAGAACTCGTCGAGGACGAACTCAACGTCAAGTCCGTCGAGGTGTCGGATACAAGTGACGGCTTCATCAATTACGAACTTAAACCACAACTCAAAACGCTCGGACCCAAATACGGCAGTTTGCTCGGCGCAATCAGAGGCGTATTGCAAGAACGTGCAAGCGAAATTGTCGCTGCGGTCAAGAACGGTGATTTGTTCAAATTCAACGCAGGTGGCAGAGACGTTGAGCTTTCTCAAGACGACTTGCTTATCAGCATGAAGAATAAGGAAGGTTATTCCAGCGAAAGCGACGGCGAAACGACGGTTGTTCTCGATACCTCTCTCAACGACGCACTTATTTTTGAAGGCGTTGAAAGAGAGATAGTATCCAAGATTCAAAATATGCGAAAGGAAGCAGGCTTCGAGGTCACCGACCATATCGTGATCGGCTATCGTGCGGAAGGCATTGCAAAGCAAGTTTTGCAAAACGCGGACTTCCTAAAAGACGTTCTTGCAGACGGCATATCCGAGCATTTGGACGGATTTACAAAAGAGTGCGATATCAACGGCGACACCGTTACGATATCCGTCAAGAAAGCGTAATGAGAGTTGCACCCGATTGGAAAGAATATACCGTCCTCGCAACCGGTGACGGCGAAAAACTCGAAAAGTGGGGGGATTATACGCTTTTGCGCCCCGATCCGCAAGTTATATGGCACGCAAAGAAACCGCTTCGCTCTTATGAGGGTATAGACGCGATTTACGAGCGTAGCCAGACGGGTGGCGGTATGTGGAAGTACAAGAGGAACATCCCGTCCGAGTTTGTCGTTTCGTGGCGCGATTTGAAGTTCTCACTCAAACTGATGGGCTTTAAACACACGGGGCTTTTCCCCGAGCAAGCGGTCAACTGGGACAGAATGATGGACCTCATCTCAAACGCGGGCAGACCTATAAGCGTGCTCAATCTCTTCGGTTATACGGGCGCGGCGTCCGTTGCGTGTTTGAAAGCGGGCGCAAGCGTGTGCCACGTGGACAGCGCAAAGGCTATGGTAGAGCGTGCGGGAGATAACGTACGTCTCAGCGGACTCGACAATAACGGTATGCGATACATTATCGACGATTGCTTCAAATTTTGCCAAAGAGAGATAAGGCGCGGAAGAAAATACGACGCGATTATCCTCGATCCGCCGAGTTTCGGAAGAGGTCCCAACGGCGAAAAGTGGAAGATAGAAGAGGGCATATCAGAGCTCGTGGAGCTTGTTGCCGGTCTTTTGAGCGAGCAACCGTTGTTTGTTTGTCTAAACAGTTACACGACGGGGCTTCAACCCACGGTTATGGCAAATATCCTCAAACTCGCACTCGGTAAAAACGCAATTATCGACGCGGACGAGATAGGTCTTGCTACGCAAGATGGGCTTATTCTTCCGCAAGGTTGCACTGCTTTTGCAACTTTCCAAAACTGACGCACATTATCAAAAAAACACTACAGAAATATGATTATGACTTACAAAGACTTGAAAATCGTATATGAAGACAATCACGTGCTCGTCGTCGTCAAACCTTACGACGTGCCCGTGCAAGCAGACGAAAGCGGTGACCCGGATATGGTCAATATGCTCAAACAATACCTTGTTGAAACGTATAACAAACCAGGTGATGCGTATCTCGGGCTTGTACACCGCCTTGACAGACCCACGGGTGGCGTAATGGTGTTTGCCAAAACGTCCAAAGCGGCATCTCGCCTTTGCCAAGCCATAAGAGACGGTGAAGTGGAGAAGAGATATCTTGCAATCGTTGACGGCACGCCGAGATACAAGGCCGATAAACTCACTTGCTATCTCAAAAAGTTTGCCGATACCAACACCGTAAAGGTCGTTCCCGCACTCTCCGAAGGCGCAAAATACGCCGAACTCGATTATAAAGTGCTTTGCTCCAAACAAGACGTAAGCCTCGTTCTCGTCAATCTCGTAACGGGACGAGGACACCAAATAAGAGTTCAGTTGTCCAATATGGGCAATCCCATCGTCGGAGATAAGAAGTATGGCAATAACGACAAGAGCAAATGTCCGCTTTGTCTTTGGGCGTGCGAGCTCAAATTCGAGCACCCGGTATCGGGCAAAGAGATGACGTTCAGAGTGTATCCGCCCGAGGTTGCTCCGTGGACGATTTTCGATATGGACGCATATCTCAATATAAGCATCAAAAACTGCTATTGATATGGTTAGATGTTTGTTTTTGCGATATAAACTTTGTAGAAACGATTGGCTGTAATCAACTGAAAAACGCAAAATCTTATTGGTGATTTTGACAAAAATCGGTATCCGAAAAACATACGAAATTAACGAAAAACGCCTCGACAATCGAGGCGTTTTTAAGTGCTTAATTTGCGTAAAAGATTGCGATTTAAAAACAGTTCGACGATATAAATCGGCAAGGATTATTGGTGAAAACGAGAGAATAAACGCTTGTTTTTCAAATTATGCGAGATTTTCATATCATATTTTGTAATTTCGGCAATAGAAAATCACACTATGCGCCGTATTGAGTCATAGTTTTTTAACAATTTTTACTTTTGTGCGTTGAGATTATAAATTTTTTGCGACGAAATATTTGTCCGTCATTATCTGCCGTCTTATCGGCAAAATCAGTTTGTCGTTTCCGTATTCTTTTTCAAACCATTGCTCGTCGTAACCGTTTTTGCGCAGGTTGCGTGCAAATTCTTCCTCGGCTATTGCCACTCGTCGGAATGCCGTTCGCAGTGATATATTGTCGTTGGTCGAGATATCTTGGAATGTCGTTTTCTTTACTATGCGTTCTATCAAGATGTTTCTATCTTTATCTTTCATCTGTTTGAGCGCGGTTGCCACAACGTATCGCATATTGACGATTTTTCTTTTCTCGTCCGTGAGATCGAGAATTTCACCAATTAATTGTTCGTTGCTTACACCTATTTTCAAATGCCTGCTTTGAAAACTCGACTTTACTCGACTTTGTATCGCAAAGTCTATTTCTTTTGCGATTTTAGGCAATAGGGAATAAGCAACAAGTGCCGTGTTGCTCCAAGTTTTTTTCATAGTTTTCCTCCGGATAATTGTTGAAAATTCAACTCCTATGCCAATACATTACATAATGAATTGTCGAAAAGTCAATATATTATGTCAAATTTTACACAATATTTTTGTACTTTTTACAAAATTTATCACAAGGCGAATCCTATTAAGAATGCAACGAACATAGAAACGGCGCATTGCGAGATTTTTCTCAAAAGTATTTGTCCGAGATTTAGTCCGCATTTTGACAAAAAAGTGTAGTTTTGAAGCGTCACGGACAACCCGCCGAATGAAATCGCACCCGTGCACAGTATGGTCGAGAGATGCAAAGAGGCGCAATTTGCGCTTTGAAGACATCCTCTGGTCATCTCGATAAGTCCGTAGATTATCGAAGTCAAAGCATTGGATATGTCGGGAGATTTGACGAGGTTTTGAATTCCGAAAAGCTCCAAAGTATCCACGAGCATACCGCATATTACCACGTATCCGCCCACGTATAGCATATTGAGCGTGGCTTTGGAGATTGCCTTTGACAGTACGGAGTCGGTATCGACGTTGAGCGTGAGGGTGCGCTCGTCGATAGAAGATTTGCGTTTGCGGTAAATAAGCCCGTTGATAATCGCGCCTGCGTAGTGAGAAGCAAGAACTATCCAACCTACGCGTGCGTCACCGAATATCGCTCCGCCTATCGTGCCGATGATAAATATAGGTCCGGACGTCGAACAAAAAGCTGCGGTGCTTTTTACGTCGTCGCGACTCAAAATCCCCGCCTCGTATAATTCCTCGCAAGTGCTTGCTCCTACGGGATATCCGCAAAGCATGCTCAAAAACAGTGCGTATGCACTCTCTTTGGGAGTGTTGAATAGAAGTTTGACGGGCTTTGCGCAAAGGCCCGAAATTCCTTTTACCGCGCCCATATACGTGAGCATAAGCGAACAAAAGTAGAAAGGGAAGAGCGATGGCAAAACGCTCGTTGCAAAAAGCGTAAGTCCTTTTTGCGCCGAAGCCAAATAATAGTCCGGTTTTGCAAGCATAAGTGTCATAAACGCAAACAGAGCGATGCAGGCAAATACTTTTGAAAAATCTATTTTTGTGTTTTTTGCGCGGATATTTCTGCTTTTTGCGTGCCTAGAAATTTTGCGGTCGGAGATAGTTTTTATGTGCTGTCCTACTTTTGGCGCGATTGAATTTTCTGCAAAGTTTTCCACGCAAAATATTATGATTTCACGTCATAATTTATGAGCCGAAAACGGCTTGTTTTTGCCTTGAAATCGTAAAAAAAAACGGCCGCCTTCGACCGAGTTTTGCGTTAGTAACACAGTTTTTGAATTTTGCTTGCCTTTTCGTCGAGTTCGACGAGAGGTTTTACGGGGCAATCTTTTTCGCAATCGCTGTGCTTGAAGAAGAAGTATCCGTCACCTTGTGCAAGAAGCGAAAAAAGCACTTTCTTTTTTGACGGCTTGAATGCAAGCACCGTACAGTACGGTTTTTGCTCTTTGGCAAGTTCCACGAGGTCTTTGCCGAGGCCTAGCGTCGCGCAAGCGGCAATACGCTTGATTGTGGAGCGTGTGTAGCGTTTGCTCGTAAGTCCCAAAAACTCCTCCATTGAAGTGAAAGAGGCCTGACTTATGCGGTTTTCCATACCTTCGCTGATGTTGGCAATATCTTTAAGTTGGGAAGCGGTCATTGCCTTCATTGCGTACGTTGAAATCGTGTTGTATTTTTCGATATTTACGACGTTATCGAGGTTGACGAATGGCGGGATAAACGCCGACACGTCCGTGCCTTGCGACATAAGTTCGCGTATCTTTGTGGAAGAAAGAAATTTTTTACCGTCGTCGGGCTTGCGCTCCACCGAATGATATTGCACTTTTCCTCCGTATGCCGAGCCCGCTTTCATGTATTCCACTGCCAGAATATTGTTGGGAGATTGAAGCATATTGGAGATGTCGGGACGGATTTGGTCGAGTGCGAGAGTGCGCGATTTTGCGACGGAATAGCCCTCGTTGAGATAGCCTTTGAGAAGGTTGGACATATCTTTTGACTCACTGCGCATAAACTCTGCCGCCATATTTAAGTCCTCTATCTCGTCGCTTTCCGTGCCGAAAGAGAGGGTAAATTCGCCAAGCATAGACAACGTTTTGAGTGCGCCTTCGGCAAAACCTTTGGCGGTTGAGAGCGAATAGACGGTGGGAAGTTCCAAGACAAGGTCTGCACCCGCTTGAATAGCCCAATTGGCTCTCGTATATTTGTCGCACACGCACAAATCGCCGTGTTGAGTGAAAGAACCGCTCATAACCACAACCAAAGCGTCCGCGCCAGTTTCGCGCTTTGCTTTTTTGAGTTGTTTGAGATGACCGTTGTGGAATGGATTATATTCGGCTATGACGGCGGTAATTTTCAAAATAAGTCCTCATTATTGTTGATTTTTGTTTATTTATTATTTATAATTATACCCGAAAATAAAACAATTGCAATCAATTGCGACATTTTAGGAGTTTTATATGACAGATTTTGTTGAAAATCTTATGAGCAGAGCAAGCAAACTCGGCAAAACCATTGCACTTGCGGAAGGCAATGACGTTCGTGCTGCCAAGGCTGCAGAAATTCTTACGCAAAAAGGCGTTTGCAAAGTCGTTCTCATCGGCAACGAAGAGCAAATAAAGGCAAAATTCCCCGAAATCGATTTCACGGGCGTTGCTTTCGACGACCCCAAAACAAGCGCACATCGCGCCGATTATGCAAACACGCTTTATGAGCTTCGCAAGGCAAAAGGCATGACGGAAGAGCAAGCACTCAACATCGTCACCAACAACAATATGTTCTACGCTTGCGTCGCGCTCAAACGCGGTGACGTGGACGGCGTGGTCGGCGGTGCGGTGTTCAGTTCCGCAGACGTTTCAAGAGCTGCTTTCCAAGTTATCAAAGCAGCCCCCGGTATCAGTTCCGTTTCCAGTTGCTTCGTTATGGTTCCGCCCGAAGATTTCAAATATAAAAAATATCCCGCATACATTTTCTCGGATTGCGCGGTTATTCCGTATCCGACTAGCGACCAACTCGCAGACATTGTCGTTGCGGCGGCAGACAGCGCAAAGAAAATTTGTCAAATGGACGCAAAAATCGCAATGCTTTCTTTCTCCACGAAGGGCAGTGCAAATCACGAGTCCGTCGAGAAAGTGCGCACCGCTTACGAAAAAGTCAAAGCGGAGCATCCCGAAATCAACGTTGACGGCGAGCTTCAACTCGACGCATCGTTGGTTGACAGCGTAGCAAAGCAAAAAGCGGGCGACAGCACCGTCGCGGGACAAGCAAACGTTCTCGTTTTCCCAAACCTCGATGCCGGCAATATCGGATACAAGATTGCTCAACGCTTTGGCAATTGTATGGCAATAGGACCGATTATGCAAGGATTGGCATTGCCCGTCAACGATTTGAGCAGAGGTTGCGTGGCAGAGGATATCGCGGCAGTCGCGGCAATCACCGCACTTCAATCGGTCAAGGACTAATAGGAGAGAGCAATGAAAATACTCGTTATCAACGCAGGCAGTTCTTCACTCAAATATCAACTTATCGATATGCAAACCGAGCAAGTTATGCTCAAAGGTCTTTGTGAACGCATAACGTTTGACGGCGGTGAACTCACCCAAAAAACGTCCGACGGCAGAGTTCTCAATATCAAGAAAGATATGAAAGACCACAAAGAGGCAATCGAACTTGTTTTGGACGCAATGGTCGATCCCGAATACGGCGCAATCAAATCCACGGACGAAATCGGCGCAGTGGGACACAGAGTTCTTCACAGCGGTGAGGACTTCAACCAATCCGTGCTTATCGACGACGAAGTTATCCGCATTTGCGAAAAGAATGCGGAACTCGGACCTCTTCATATGCCGGGCAACATTGCTTGCATAAAGAGTTGCAGAGAGGTTATGCCCAACGTGCCTATGGTGGCGGTGTTTGACACGACTTTCCATAGCACTATGCCCGCAAAAGCGTATATGTACGGTATTCCGTATTCAGTATACGACAGATACAAAGTGCGCAAATATGGCTTCCACGGCACTTCTCACAAGTTCGTCAGCGAAGAAACCATCAAGCTTCTCGGCAAAAAGGATAGCAAAATCATCGTTTGCCACCTCGGCAACGGCTCATCCATATCCGCAGTCAAAAACGGAAAGTGTGTAGACACTTCAATGGGCTTTACGCCTCTTGAAGGCTTGGTTATGGGTACGCGCTCGGGCGATATTGACCCCGCCGCAAGCGAATATATCCGTTCAAAACTCAATCTCAGCCCCGAAGAACTCGTGCAATACCTCAACAAAAAATGCGGTATGAAGGGTATAAGCGAATTGAGCTCGGATATGCGTGACCTCGAAGCGGCAATCGATGCAGGCAACGAAAAGGCAAAACTTGCGGTTGAAGTTGCGGCTTACCGTATCAAAAAATACATCGGTTCGTACGCGGCAGTGCTCAACGGCGTTGACGCAATCGTGTTTACGGGCGGTATCGGTGAGCATAGCGACCTTATGCGCAAACTCGTTATGGAAGATATGGAATATCTCGGCGTTGACTTCGACTTCGAGGCAAACAAGGGTAGAGGCGATGGCGTGAGAGTTATCTCCAAGCCGGGTAGCAAAGTCAAAGTGCTAATACTTCCCACCAACGAGGAATTGTCAATCGCAAGAGAGACGCAAGCACTTGCAAAATAAAAATAATCAAAATACTTCGCTTTTTGAGGCTCAAAGCGCATTTCGCGCGAAAAATGCCTCAAAAGCGCGAAAATAAGTAAAAAACACATTCAAAAATCAGCGCAACTTTAAAAAAGCGTTTGACATATCTTTGTTTATTTTATATAATCAAAAAGCTATGTAAAGCAAATGTTGCGAAAATCGGAGGTAAGAAGATGGCAGTACCTAAAAATAAAGTTTCAAAATCAAAAACGAATTCCCGTTTTGCAAACTGGAAACTCACAACTCCGGGCCTTGTAGAGTGCCCCCAATGCCACGAACTTAAAAAGAGTCACCAAGTATGCCCCAAGTGCGGTTACTATGATGGTGAGCAAGTAGTTCAAAAAAAGAGCGAAAAATAATTTAAGGACGTTATTTAGCGAATAGCATTGTCAAAGCCTCTTGTCCCTCAACTCACGTACGAAAAGTACGTTAGGGTTGATGTTCAAGAGGCTTTTTCGCGCTCTTCATCTAAATAACGCCCTTAAATCTATTTCACTATGTTCAAGAGGCTTTATACATTTATTTCTTGTATTATCGGTTTATATTTGATATAATTTACTCAACAATACTTATTATAGGTGAAGTATGAAAATAATCGTTGACGCAATGGGCGGTGACAACGCTCCCGAACAAATCGTTCTCGGCGCAATCGACGCTCTTTGCGAAGATAAACAACTCGAAGTTACGCTCGTAGGTGACACGGACGCAATTTGCAAAGTGCTTGCTGGCAAAAAATACGACGATAATCGTCTTGAAATTATCGACGCTAAAGACGTTATAACCAACGACGACAGCCCGACCATGGCAATCAAGACCAAAAAAGAGAGTTCGCTCGTAAAGGCGTTTGAGGCTCTCAACAGAGATGACGCGGACGGATTTGTATCCGCGGGCTCTACGGGCGCCGTGTTGGTCGGTGCGTTTATGAAAGTCGGACGTATAAAAGGCGTATCTCGTCCCGCACTTGCGCCCGTTCTTCCCACGCTCAAAGGCAACGGAGTGGTGCTTTGTGACTGTGGTGCTAACGTTGATTGCAAACCCGTCAATCTGCAACATTTTGCTATTATGGCAAGTGCCTATGCCGAGGGTATGCTCGGCGTGAAAAACGCAAGAGTGGGGCTTCTCAACAACGGAGCGGAGGCGCACAAGGGCAACGAACTCACACAAGAGGCGTACAAACTGCTTTCGGAAACAAGAGGTATCAACTTTGTGGGCAACTGCGAAGCAAGAGATATATTGAGCGGTGATTACGACGTGGTGGTTTGCGACGGATTTAACGGTAATATTGCGCTTAAATCAGCAGAAGGCACTGCAAATACTATGCTCAAACTCATCAAAGACGGCGTATACTCGGGTGGACTTAAATCCAAACTCGGCGCGCTTATGCTCAAATCCGTGTTCAAAAACGTCAAGAAGAAGATGGACTACAACGCTCACGGCGGTGCGTGCTTCCTCGGAGTAAACAAAATAGTCGTCAAATCGCACGGCGCAAGCAAGAGCAAGTCTATAACAGCAAGTATTTTGCAAGCGAAATCGCTTGCCGAAGCCAAGGTTTGCGACAAAATCAAAAGCGGAATAACCGAAGTGTTGGCAGTGCAAAATGCCGAAGAAAGTGCAAATTGACATCGTTAGAATATGAAAAACAACGAAATCGTAGAAATTGAAAAGATAATAGGATATACCTTCAAAGACAAGGCTCTTTTGGAGCGCGCTTTCACTCACGGTTCAAAGGAGAAACTCGCCACCAAAAACTATCAATCGCTTGAATTTTTGGGGGACAGTATACTCGACTTTATCATTGCGAAACGCCTTATGGAAATCAATCCCGACGCTCATGAGGGCGCACTGACTAGACTTCGCGCACAAATAGTATCGAGAGAACCGCTTGCGGACGAAATCGCAAAACTCGGTCTTGAAAACTACCTTATTGTGGGCAAGGGTGAAAACGCAAAGGCAATAAGCAATCAATCCAAAATTATGTCCGATATCTTCGAAGCGGTTATAGGAGCGATATATCTCGACAGTGAAAATATCGACCTTGCAGAGAAGTTTATTCTCGACAAACTTGCCGATTTGCTCAACGGGAAGTGCAAGCACGTGGGTGTAGACGATTACAAGAGCAAACTAAACGAATTTGCCTCGAAACATGACTTGCAAGTGGAGTATATCGAGGTTGGACGAACGGGCCCCGCACACAATCCCACCTTTGCCGTAGAGGTAAAAGTCAACACCTTTATCGCGGGTTGCGGAAAAGGAAAAACCAAGAGGGATGCGGAGCAACTTGCCGCAAAAGAGGCTCTTGACCGTATAAACGTAAAGCAATAAAGCAAAAATCAAAATGTTTCACACAAGTCGCAACTCTTACAGTTTGCGACTTTTTCTATATTCTAAACAATTTGATTTGTTAGTTTTCTCTTTAATTTTCGACCATGTTTCACGCAATGTGAAACATTTGTGAAACATCTTCAAAACCGCTTGAAAAAAAGAAATGAATATGCTATGATATTTTAGTATTAATTTAAGGTGGTACAAAATTTTGTTGAATTTTGTCAAAATCGAGGCAAGAGGTTTCAAATCTTTTGCCGACAAAATCGAAATTCCGTTTCAGGAGGGCGTAACGGCGATTATCGGACCTAACGGGTGCGGTAAATCCAACGTTGCAGACGCTATCCGTTGGACTTTGGGTGAGCAGAGCGCAAAGTCTTTACGTGGTAAGAATATGCAAGACGTCATTTTTGCTGGCACTGAAAAGAGAAAGAGTATGTCGTATTGCGAGGTGTCGCTCACTTTCAACAACTCCGACCAACATATTTTCCCATCAATGCCTTTCGATGAAGTGGTTATCACTCGTAAACTCGACCGAAGCGGACTTAGCGAATACTACATAAATCACAATCGCGTTCGTATGCGTGACATCATTTCCCTTTTCCATGACACGGGTATTGGCAAGGAAGGATATTCAATCATCGGACAGGGCAGAGTTGCCGAGATTATGTCGGCAAAACCGGGTGACCGCCGTCAGATATTCGAGGAAGCGGCGGGTATTTCCAAATTCCGCGCACAACGCACGGAAGCTGAGAGAAAACTTGAAAAAACCGCTCTCAATCTCGAAACGGCAAATCAAGTTATCGATGAAATCCAGCGACAAATCAATCCTTTGCGTAAGCAAGCCGAGACCGCTCAAAAATACTTTGAACTCAAAGAGGAACTCAAAAAGAATGAGGTCAACCTCTACATTTACAATTATGAGAACAATCAAAGCATCAAACAGCGCATTTACGACCGTCTTGCCGCGTGCGAAAAGGACTTGAAAGTCAAGGAAATGCAATTCAACGAATGCGTCAAAAAGTACGACAATTGTATCAGAGAATCTGCGGGTATCGACCGAGTTTACGACGAATGCAACGGTGAACTTTTGACGCTCAAAGTCGACGCTGCGAGACTTGAAGGCGAAGCGGGTGTTTTGAGAGAGCGTATAAGCCACATTCAAGGTGAAATCGTTCGTCTTAACAGCGAGCTTCAATCCATTGACAATCAGCTCGATATATCCGCACAACTTATTGCCAAGGCGGAAGAGAAGAAGAACGCCGAGTTCCAAGTTTATCTCGAAACGAGCAAAGAAGCAGAGGTTCTCCAACAAAAATATTCACTCATCACCAAGTCGCTTGCGGGTGCGGAAACCGATCTCGAAGCGAGAAACAGCGAGTATATCCGTTCTATGGAAGACCTCGGCGTGCTCAAATCCAATCTTTCGGGATTTATAGCGGAAAAGGGCATAAACGACGAGCGTGCCAAGACTTTGCTTGCTCTCGTCAATCAACAAAAGGCGCGTCTTGACGAAGAATTGACCAATCTTGCCATATACGACGGAAATGTCAAATCCACAAAAGAGCGTATGCGCACTCTCATGAGCGAGTACAATGAGGCGTTGTCGACCAAGCTCGAAAGCCAAGAGGCAATAAAGAGCTATGCGGACGATATCGTCAGCCTCAACGCAAAGCTCGGTTTGGCAAAAGGCAATCTCGACTTGCTTACGTCTGTTAAGAATGAATATTCGGGCTATCAAGAGTCCGTTAAACGTCTTATGCAAGACAGCAAACACGATCCCGTACTTGCGTCCAAGATTTGGGGCGTTTTGGCAGAAGTCATCAACGTTCCGACCGACTTCGAGGCGGCGATCGAGTATTCTTTGGGCGCAAATATGCAAAACGTGCTTGTCGAAAGCGAGCGTGAGGCAAGCGACCTTATCAACTACCTAAAACAAAAGGGTTACGGTCGCGTTACGTTCCGTCCGCTCACGTCGTGCCGTCCTCGTACGCTTACGCCCGAGAACAGAGGCATTTTGACAGAGCCGGGTTGCTACGGTCTTGCGAGCGACCTCGTAAAATGCGACAAGAAGTTTGACAAATTCGTGCAAACGCTTCTCGGCGCAACGGTTGTGGTAAACAACATCGACAACGCTATCCGCATTTTCAGAAAATACAATCAATCGGTCAAAATCGTCACTTTGGACGGTGAAATTTTTGCAACGGGCGGTGAAATCACCGGTGGTTCGAGAAGAACGCAAACGCGCGGTTTGCTCACCCAAGAGGCAAAAATCGAGCAAGCACAAGCCAATCTCGAAAAAATCAAGAACAACATTTCGCTCCTCAACTCTCAACGCGGAGAAAGAGAGCAAGAATTGACAGATTGCGAAGCAAAAATCGAGTCTCTCAACAAAGAAATAAGCGAATTGCGCATTGAAAACGGTCTCAACGAGGACAAAGCAAAGCAGTCTTTTGACGTGACGGAGTCCTTGAAGGTTGAAATATCCAAAAACGCCGAAGAGTACGAAATCGTCAAAGCGCGCATAAAAGAACTCGAAGAAAAGATAAGCTCAATTGACCAACTCGAAAAAGTCGTGTCCGAAAAGCGAGAAGAGTACAATGCGTTGCTTGCAAGTTCCAAGAGCGTCAGCACCGACCAAAAGAGTGAAAGAGAGCAAATGGCGGAGCAAGTGACGGAAATCAAGGTCAAACTTGCGGGGCACAAGAGCGTTCTCGACGGTATCGACAACGATTTGTTCAGATACAATCGTGATAGAGAACAGTTGGAAGACGAAAAACTCGATATAATCGCGTCTCTCAAACGCGAACAACAAAATCTCGACAATATCCACAATGCGCCCGAGAAAACCACGTTCTCCAAAGAGGACGAGGCGCGTATATCCGCCCTCGAAAAGCAAATATCCGATTTAAGCGAGCGCAAGCGCACCATATCCGACGAAATCGTCGCTCTCGACCAAGAGAAGACGAAATTGTCTGACGAGCGTTCCGCACTCAACGAAAAGAAAGTGCGTGACGAAGCTATGCTCGAAAACGTGGATATTGAAATCCGCAACCAACAAACACACATTCTCGAAGAATACGATTTGACGTACGCAAGCGCCGTTGAATTCAAAGACCCCGAATTCAAAGCCTACGGCGCGCTTACCGTCATATCCGATTTGAAGAAGTCCATCAACCGTCTCGGTGACGTCAACCCGCTTGCACTCCAAACGCTCAAAGAGACCGAGGAAAGATTGGAAGAACAGACAGTTCAACGCGACGATATCCAAAAGGCGTACGACGACATCGTCACCATTATCAACGAGTTGACGGGTGAAATGCAAGCCAAATTCACGGGTGCGTTTGACCAAATCAGCGAAAACTTCAAAGAGGTGTTCCAACAACTCTTCGGCGGTGGTAAAGGTGAGTTGCGGCTCAATATGCAAGACACGGACGACGTGCTCGAAGCGGGCATCGACATCTACGCACAACCCCCGGGAAAGAAATTGCAAAACATCAGCCTTTTGAGCGGTGGCGAACAAGCGTTGACTGCAATCTCCATATTGTTTGCTATCCTCAAACTCAAACCGATGCCGTTCTGCGTGCTTGACGAAATCGAAGCGGCACTTGACGACGCCAACGTCAATTTGTTTGCGGAATTCCTCAAAAAATTCAGTGACTACACGCAGTTTATCGTCATCACGCACAGAAAACCGACTATGCGTCACGCAGACACGATTTTCGGCGTCACGATGGAAGAGAAGGGCGTCACAAAGATTGTCTCCATTGAGTTTGAAGAAGCGGCGAAGCACGCAAAATAATCGGCGCAAAGGCAACGACATCGCGCAATTTTGCGCAACGTCGAGAGCCTTGCTGGATTATTTTGCTGTTACCAAGCAACCGGTACACGCTATCAGTATAGCAAGGACAAAAGCACATACCGCAGTTTCGCTATATCGCTTGCTTGGTGTGTGCGCACTTCGTGCTTATATGGAATATTCCTTACGTCATTGCGAGGAACGTAGTGACATGGCAATCTAGCCGAAGGCGCATTTCGCTTCACTTGAACCAAAATATCGGATAAGGCTACGCCTTCCGCAATTATTAATTAATAATTATTAATTATTAATTCAAAAATAGGTGCTATATGAACTTTTTCCAAAAAATCATACAAGGGATAAAAAAGACCAAAGACGCGTTCTCGAAAAAGTTGTTCTTTGCGTTTTCCGCAAGAGAACTTGACGACGAGTTCTACGAAAATCTCGAAGAAGCGCTTTTGACTGCCGACGTCGGCGTCACTGCAACGGAGAATCTTATCGAAGAACTCAAAAACGTGATTTTCGAAAAGAAAATCAAAAAACCCGAAGACGCCAAAGAGTTGCTTATCAATCTTATGATTGAGGATATCGATTACGACATTCCCGAGTACGAATATCCGCTCGTTATCTTGCTTTCGGGCGTGAACGGCGTCGGAAAAACCACCGCCATAGGCAAACTTGCGCATTACTTCAAAGAGCAAGGAAGAAGCGTCGTGGTTGCCGCCGCAGATACGTTTAGAGCCGCCGCAAGCGAACAGCTCGAGGTGTGGGGACAACGTGCAGGCGTTAGGGTTATCCGTCACAACGAGGGCGCAGACCCCGCGGCAGTTGTATTTGACGCCATATCATCCGCAAAAGCAAAAGGCAACGACGTCATTTTGGTGGATACCGCAGGCAGACTTCACAACAAGAAAAACCTTATGGCGGAACTTCAAAAAATATGCCGTGTCGTCGAGCGCGAATTGCCAAACGCGGACTTCCGCAAATACCTCGTTCTCGATGCAACGACTGGACAAAATGCCGTCGCGCAAGCGGAAATTTTCAGTGAAGACATCGACACCGACGGCATTATTCTCACCAAACTTGACGGAACCGCAAAAGGCGGTGTAGTCCTTGCCATCAGTGAAGAAATCGGCTTGCCCGTCGTGTACGTCGGCGTGGGTGAGGGTATCGACGATCTAATTCCGTTTGATGCAAGTGATTTCGTTAAAGCATTGTTTTGAATTGATAAATAAATAAATTAACAAACAAATTATTGGGTGTCGAGCAAAAACGCTTGACACCTTTGTTTTTAAGGCGTATTATTGTGTCAAGCAATGGAGATTGACAGTCGATTATGGATAGATTTGAAATTTCGGTTTTGAGAGGGTACTACGGTGCGCTCCTCACTCAAAGACAAAACGATATGCTCGTTATGCACTACGACGAAGATTTGTCTTTCGGAGAAATTGCAAACATAGTCGGCATATCTCGTCAAGCGGTGCTCGACGGCATCAACAAGGGTGAAAAACATCTTTGTGAATACGAAGAAGCGTTGGGGCTTGTCAAAAAGGACAAGCAAATAAACCTTCTTTTGGACGAAGTGTCTCTGCGTTGCGACGACGAAGGCAAAGCCATCGTCGAAAAAATCAAAAAGTTATTGGAGGACTAAATGGCTCTTTTCGGAAGTTTGGCAGACAGAATGAATCACATATTCTCAAAACTTCGCAACAAAGGTAAGTTGACCGAACTTGAGATAAAACAAGCTATGCGCGAAATTCGCGTTGCTCTCCTGGAAGCCGACGTCAATTACAACGTCGTCAAAGATTTTACCAACAGAGTGAGTGAAAAGGCTCTCGGGGAAGATATCCTCAAATCCCTCACGCCTGCACAACAAATAGTCAAAATCGTCAATGAGGAACTTTGCGCTTTGATGGGAAGCACTCATCAAAAGCTTGCTGTGAGCGACAAGCAACCCACAATATATATGATGTGCGGTTTGCAAGGCGCAGGCAAGACCACAATGTGCGGAAAACTTGCTCAATACCTCAAAAAACAAAGCAAAAAGACGCTTCTTATCGCGTGCGACATTTATAGACCTGCGGCAATCCAACAACTCAAAGTCGTTGCCAAAAAGGCGGGGACGGAGTGTTTCGAGATGGGACAAATCGATCCCGTCAAGATTGCGAAAGCGGGCATCGAGTACGCTCTCAAAAACGGCTACGACACTGTGATTATCGATACTGCGGGACGTTTGCACATAGACGAGAACTTGATGCAAGAGCTTATCAACATCAAGACTGCCGTCAAGCCCACCGAGATTTTGCTCGTCGTCGACAGCATGACGGGACAAGACGCGGTTACGGTTGCCGATACGTTCAATCAAAAGCTCGACATCACGGGCGTTATCATGACCAAACTCGACGGTGACACGAGAGGCGGTGCCGCGCTTTCAATCAAAGCGGTTACCGGCAAGCCGATCAAGTTCAGCGGTACGGGTGAGAAGATGGAAGATATCGAGCCGTTCCATCCCGAGCGTATGGCGTCTCGAATCCTCGGCATGGGGGACGTGCTTACACTCATCGAAAAGGCGGAGCAAGCGATATCGCAAGAAGAAGCACTCAAACTTCAAAAGAAACTCAAAGAAAATTCTTTCAATCTCGAAGATTATCTCGCTCAACTCGACAGCATGAAAAAGATGGGCAATCTTCAAGACATGATGTCAATGATTCCGGGGCTTTCGGGCAAAATGAAAGGCAATCCGCAAATCGACGAAAATCAGATTGCCAAGACCAAAGCGATTATTCAATCGATGACTCCCAAGGAGCGTCGCAATCCCGAGATTATCAAAGCGTCCCAACGCAAGCGCATTGCAAAGGGTAGCGGAACGTCAATTCAAGAGGTCAATCAACTTCTCAAACAGTTTGAGATGACAAAAGACTTGATGTCGCGTATGCAAAAAGGCGGAATGAAAGGACTTCGCGGTCTCAAAGGCTTGCCGTTCTAATCCGTAAAATATCGATTATTAACAACAATAATATAAAATAAATTATCACAAATGGAGGCTAACTGTTATGGTTAAACTTAGACTCACCAGAATGGGCTCAACTAAAGCACCTTTCTATCGTATCGTTGCAATGGATTCTCGCAAAGCGCGTGACGGCAAGTACATCGATCAAATCGGTTACTACAATCCCGTTTCCGAACCCAAGCAAATCGTCATCGACGCCGACAAAGCAAAACAATGGCTTGCAAACGGCGCTCAACCGACTGATACGGTTATGGGTTTGCTCGTTCAACAAGGTATCGTTGAGAAGAAGTAAATTGGTGGCTTTAGATGATTGAATTGGTCGAATATCTTGTTGCGTCCCTCGTTCCCGACGGCGATTATACCGTGGAACAAAGAGACGGCAACGGTGCAAGCGACATCGTCGTTACTATCGCAAAAAAGGATATCGGCAAAGTGATTGGCAAGCAAGGCAGAATTGCAAAAGCAATCCGCACTCTCGTCAAATCCGCAAGTGCCAAATCCGGTGCGAAGTACAACGTTGTCATCGAAGAGAAAGATGAAATCTGAACTCACGATAGGCAAGGTCTTAAAACCGCGCGGTTTGAAAGGGGAACTCAAAATCGAGATTTATTCCTCCGACTCCGCACGGTTTTCTCACCTTAAACAAATCAAAATCGACACAAAAGAGTATATCGTCAAAAATATCTCGCTCGAAGGCGCAATCGGATACGTTACGCTCGATACCATCGACGACGTAGACAAAGCGGAAGCGTTGAGAGGCAAGTTTATCACCGCAAAAAGAGACGATTTGCCCAAACTTCCCGACGGAAAGTATTATATCGTAGATATGATAGGTCTTGACGTGTTTGCAAACGGAGAATGTGTGGGTGAAATCACAGACGTTTTGCAATACGGCTCTGCCGACGTGTACGTCGTAAGAAACGGTGAAGCGAGTTTGAGTTTTCCCGCAATCGGCGGTCTTATTAAGGAAGTTGACTTGCAAGGCGGAAAAATGATGCTTGACGGGACGATTTTCAATCGCGTAGTGGTGTTCAACTGATATGAAATTTGACGTTTTGACTATATTCCCGCAATATTTCGATGTCCTCAACGAAAGCCTTTTGGGAAAGGCAATCGAGGGGGGCAAGTTTTGCGTTGACATAGTCAACATCCGTGATTTTTCAAAAGATAAGCACCTCAAAACCGACGATACGCCTTACGGTGGTGGCGCGGGTATGGTTATGACGCCCGACCCCATCGTAAGCGCGATAGAAGCGGTCGACCCGCACCACGAGGCATGGCGCGTATATATGTCTCCGAGAGGCACGGTTCTCAATCAAGCCAAAGTCGAGAGTCTTGCAAAAGAAAATCGTATTTTGATACTTTGCGGTGATTACGAGGGCGTTGACCAACGCGCTTTGGACATCTGCATCGACGAGGAATTGTCGATAGGTGATTATGTGCTTACAGGCGGGGAATTGCCGGCTCTCGTGACCATAAACTGCGTTGCAAGGTATATCGACGGTGTTCTCGGCTCAGACGAAAGCACCAAGGAAGAGAGTTTTTCCAACGGACTTTTGGAATACCCGCAATACACCCGTCCCGAAGTGTACAGAGGCTACGCCGTTCCCGAAGTTTTGCTTGGCGGCAATCACAGTGACATTCAAAAGTGGCGTCTTGAAAAGTCGCTCGAAGTGACGATGAAACGTCGTCCGGACTTGTTCAGACATCTCGATTTAGGCAAATTCTTGCCAACCAAGAAAAGAAAACGCAATCGTTAAATACGGTTGATTATTTCGATTGTCATTCCGAGGGAACGGAGTGACCGTGGGAATCTAGCGTAGCGAAATGCGGCTTACGCCTTGATTGCCACGCTTGCGCGCGCAATGACATAATGGATAATTGAATATTCCGCAACTGCGCCCACGGCGCAATATCACTTTTAGCCGAAAGCTAAAAATATCACTGTTGCGAAGCAACAATATCACTGCGACGAAATCGCAATATCACTTGCGCTTTGCGCAAATATCACTTCGCAATCGCGCAATAAAGGAATTTGTTTTGAACATACAATGGTTTCCCGGTCATATGACCAAAGCGATACGAATGATGGAGGACAATCTCCGTCTCGTCGACGCACTTATATACGTTATTGACGCAAGGGCGGTATACTCTTGCGATAACCCTCTTTTCAACAAGCTTTTGCAAGGCAAGAGGGTGCTTTACGTTTTCAACAAGTGCGATTTGGTGGAAAAATCCGACCTCGACGCTTGGTGTGAGCTTTTCAAAAAGCAAGGTAAACCGTACGTCAAAGCAATCGGCACGAGCGGTGATTGTTCGCAAATCGTTGCGGGGCTCAAACAAGTCGTGTCCGACAAAATCGAAAAATACGCCGCAAAAGGCGCAAATATATCCGTGAGAGCAATGGTCGTAGGTGTTCCGAATAGCGGAAAGTCCACGATTATCAACTCTATGGTCAAAAAGGCAAAAGCAGTTACGGGTGACCGTCCGGGAGTTACGAGAGGTAAACAATGGCTTTCAATCGACAACGTGGACTTTTTGGACACACCGGGCACGCTTTGGGGAAAGTTCGAAGACCAAAAAGTTGCGCATCACCTTGCGTATATCGGCTCTATCAGGGACGATATCCTCGACGAAAGCGAACTTGCGTACGATTTTCTCGATGAAATGAAGACGCTTTATCCTCAAAACTTGCAACAAAGATACAATTTGCCGGAGATAAAAGAGCAAACGATAGACATTTTTGAAGATATTGCATTGTCCAGAGGCTTCAAGCTTAAAGGCAATCAACCCGATTACGAAAGAACTGCAAGAATGATTATCGACGAGTTCCGCAAAGGCAAATTGGGTAAAATAATGCTTGAAAAACCCGTTGCTCAAACGGCATCGCGGTGATGACAATAAAAACATTTATTGTCATAAACCGCATTTGTTCTCGCAACTGCTACCGCGCAACCGATATACGCTATCAGTCGTAGAAAAATAAAAACTCCTACCGCAGTTTCGCTATATCGCTTGCTTGGTGTGTGCGCCTTCGGCTTGATTCCCACGCTATCGCTCGGAATGACAATAGGGTGGGACACCCACACCCGAATGAAAATGCTCCACAACTTGCGCAAAGCGCAAATATCACTTTTTGCGTAAGCAAAAAATATCACTGCGACGAAGTCGCAATATCACTTGTGCATAGCACGAATATCACTGCACTTTTAGTGCAATATCGTTTCACTTATGGTAAAACCCGAAGAACTAATGACGTACGAGAGACAACTTCTCGACAAAGGCTATCGCTATATTTGCGGAGTTGACGAAGTGGGCAGAGGACCGCTTGCCGGTCCCGTTACCTGCACGGCAGTCATTATGGATTTGTCCGACTTGATTGACGGCGTAAACGACAGCAAAAAAGTGAGTAAAAAGAAAAGAGAGAAACTTTTTGACGTTATAAAATCAAAAGCGATTGCCGTATCCACGGTGTCTTACGACAATCACAAAATCGACGAGATGAATATCCTCAACGCCACCAAAGCGTGCATGGCGGAAGCGATAATGTCTCTCGAGGTCAAGCCCGATATCGTGATAGTGGACGCTTTGCAACTCGATATACCGTACAAAACGTTCGGAATTATCCATGGTGACGCACTCTCGTATTCCATTGCGTCGGCATCCATAATCGCAAAAGTTACGAGAGATACGTATATGGAGCAAATGGCTCTTGAATATCCTCAATACGATTTTGAACACAATATGGGTTACGGCACGGCAAAGCATATCGCTGCGCTAAAAGAGTACGGCGCAACCCCCATACACAGAAAGAGTTTTATAGGAAATTTCGTAAAATGAACACCAAAAGAATAGGGGATATAGGCGAACAGGTAGCGCGCGACGTATATACGGAAAGAGGCTACAACATCCTTGAAACAAACGCAAAATACGCGCGGTGCGAAGTGGATTTGATTTGCGAGTGTTTCGTTGACGAAAACGGCAATCTAATCCGCTCAAAAGACAAAAACAGTATATCTAAATTCCTTGAAAAATTAGGAATCAAACGCAAATCCGACAAGCAAAACAAAGGCGAAAGAACGATAGTTTTTTGCGAGGTCAAGACGAAGTACGACAACGGTTACTATTCGCCCGAAGAAGCGGTTACGCAGTTCAAAGCGGGTAGGTACGTTACTGCTGCTAAAGCGTATGTTTCGAGACACAGACTTGCAAACGTAAACGTGCGCTTCGATATATTCACGCTTTGCGAACAAGGGTATAATCTTATAGAAAACGCATTCACCGAAAACGACGCGAAATACTCTAAAAGATGAAAATTGCATAATTTTTCAAAAAAATCATTAAAATACGCATTTTTATTGTATTTTCGCTTGTTTATATAATTATTTTATGTTAATATAACATGCGTGACTCGGATGTTCCGCTGGCAAGAGAGACTTGTGTAAGAACATTTGGTAAAATTAGGAGGTCAGTATGAACATTATCGACACAATCGAAAGAGAGGGCATGAAACAAAATTTGCCCGCAATCGCAATCGGCGACCAAGTCAAAGTGAACGTCAAGGTCGTTGAAGGAACAAGAGAACGTATTCAAACTTACGAAGGCGTTGTCATTGCAAAGAAGAACGGCGGTATCCGTGAAACCATCGTCGTACGTCGTGTTACTTTCGGCGTAGGCGTTGAAAGAACGTTCCCGATCCATTCACCCAAGATTGACAGCATTCAAGTTGTCCGTCACGGCAAAGTAAGACGCGCAAAACTTTATTACTTGAAAGAAAGAACCGGTAAAGCCGCAAAACTTAAAGAAGTCTAATCGGCAACCGTTTTTCGAGAGGAATAAAATGAAGAAAAAGTTAGTTATTTTAAGTGCAATGGTGCTAGTTGTTATGCTAGCACTTTTCGCATTTACCGCTTGCAACAACGATACGAGCGACGTCGGTGAGGAACTCATCGTCAACGGCAACTTCTCTGCATTCAAAGACAAGAAGTTTGACGGTTGGACAACGTCGTCTTCGAGCACGATATTCGGCGCGGCAAACGAGTCTGACAGCAGCGACAATCAAACGCTTTACATCGACAACTCTTCCGCCGGATACAACTATCTCAAACAAACGGTCAAAGTTTCCACAAACAAGATTTACAAAGTCACTGTCGATTTCAAAATCAATGCGGAAATGTCCAACAAGACGGGCGCATACGTGACTTTCCTTGAAAACGTGGACTATAAATTCGTCTCTCACAGCGAAAAGACCAAGGGCTTTGTCACAAGCACTTTCTACGTAAGACCCAAAAACACCGACTATCTTACGATTGCGCTTTGCGTAGGTTCGGAAGATAACAACTGCAAAGGTAAGGCGTATTTTGACAACGTTTCTATGCAAAGAGTCGAAGAAGCGGCTGAAGGTTTCAGCGTTTACGACTTCAAGAAGGCAAAAACAGTCAATACCAACACCAACGCAAGCGGTATCACTTTTGTAGTGATGCTCAGTGTATTCGGCGTTGCGGCACTTGCGCTTGCATATATCTTCGTAAGACGCACGTATGCAAAGAAGGACGCTTTCGCCGACTTTGGCACGACGTCCGTTTACGACAAGAAAGCAAAGACGACGGTGAAGTGGTATCAAAACAGTTGGTTCATCGTGGCAATGATTTTGCTCGGTGCATTCCTTACCAGACTTGCGTTCTTGCTCTCGATGTACGGTATGGGTAGCAGTATGTCGAGTGTCATCACGCTTGCAAAGAGCACGCTTGCTTCGAAGAACGGATTGTTCAACTTCTATGCAAACAATGCAAGCTCGGCATACGCACCAGGCACGCTCTATATCCTCACGATTTTGGGCTATGCAAGCAAGAACCTCGACTATGTGTCAACGTCCGTTTTGCTCCGTTTCATCAACGTGATTGCGGATATGGCAGTCGTGGCAATGATCTTCTTCTACGGCAAGAAATACGTCGGCAACAAACTCGCAACCATTTATGCGGGACTTTATGCGCTCCTTCCGTTCGCGCTTTTGTCAAGCAGTATCAGCGCAACGTTTGAAAGCGTGCTTATCGCACTCGTTATCGGTTCGCTCATCTTGATGATAGAGAAGAAGTACATTTCGACTTACTTTGTTATGACGCTTGCGACAGTCCTCGATATAAGAGCACTTGCCGTTGCGCCTATCATCGTCGGCTACTTCGTGTATATGTATATCAAGGACAACGACGACAAAAAGAAATTCACCTCCAACAGGGCGAAAATCGTCTTCGGTCTCGTGGCAACCGTCGCTTTGGCATACTTGCTCACGCTTCCCGTTGCTTTCAACCAAGTCAAAGCAGGAGACGCATTCTTCGGCTTCAAGGTTATGGTAAACGAGATGACCAACACGTTGTACTTCGTAAAAGACGCGTTTAACCTCTACGGTATGGTTGCTATGAACGGCAAATACTCTCAAAAGAGCGTCAACGTTCTCAACCTCATCTTCTTGCTCGTTCTCGAAGCGTACGTTATCTCGCTATACTTCAAGAACCGCAACAAACAAGAGCTCTTGTTGCTTGCGTCCTTCACGCTTGCGGTTATTGCAGTATTCACCATCAAAGTGACGTATACGTATCTCTATTTGTCTCTCGCTCTCGCGCTTATGTACACGATGGTCAGCGGTGACAAGAGAATGTTCCTCGTCTCCGGCGGTATCGCAACGCTCGGCTTCATCAACTACGGTCAACTTATGAACCAAAGCGGTTTCGTAAAACTCGGTCAAGTTACCGGCAATGTTATGAGCTTTGAGACAACCAGCCCGTTCTATATCGTGTTCAGTGTGGTTGCAGTGCTCCTTATCGGCTACTATGCTTACGTGACGTACTCTATCACCAACAACACCAAGATCGTGGACATCAAGGCAATGCCTCAATCTTTCGGAACGACGTTGAAGAACTTCTTCAAAAACGTTTCCTTGAAACTCAAAAAAGACGAAGAATAATCGTCATTAAATATCGAAAACGGCACTCGAAAAAGTGCCGTTTTTTGAAATAATTTTTATTCAAGGTCTAAGTTGTCTGGATTAAACGAATCGTCGTTCAAAAACTCGCTAACGGAAATGCTTAGTCCGTTTGCTAACATTATTACTGTTTTTAGCGTTATGTTCTTTGTTCGTCTTTGCATAATGCTTTTAATTGTTGCAAAAGGAATACCACTCAATATAGAGAGTCTGTATTGAGTTATTTTTTTCTCATCAAGATAGTGACAAAGACGATTTACGACAACATCGTTTATTGATTCCATACCATTAGTTTATATTAGATAATATGAAAAGATAGGATGATGTATCATTCTTTTGGTTGACATATCATCCTAGTACTATTAATATAAGATTATACATAATCCTAAAAAGGCAGAAAAAAATGAACTCTATAACACCTTCAACAAATAGAAATGAATTGCTTACTCAACTTTACGTTTTTCGTGGGATGTTGGGACAAGTATATGTTAGTGCGACGTCATATGAGAATTACAAGAAACAAGTAGCCGATGCGACCCGTAATCTTGACCAAATAGAAAATGAATTGCAAAGTTGTAAATTTCAAGTTTTGCAAGATATTCAAAGACGAAAGATAAGTAATTATAAAAATGCCGACGAATGTATAGATAAAATTAACACTTTACCAAGTAAAGCGTTTGCGGTAAAAATGAGAATAGAAGGGCTTAATAAGTCTATGGAAAGATATCAAACGACATTAGTAGAGAGAAAAGATGGTCTCCAAAAAATGTTCGGAAGTTTCTTGTTTGAAAGCGATTGGAATCGTATTGATACTTTGATTTATCTGGTTGCTTCTGGTCGAGCAGATTCGTTAAAAGAGGCGTTGAATGGCTCGGATGTGATTATAAGACACGATGAAGTTGTCGGAAAACTGACAGAGATTAAAAATTCAATAGACAGACAAACACAAATGATGACAGAATGTACACGAGCATTGTTGCTTGGAATGAATGAAATAAACAAATCTATAAAAGAAGTAGGTTCAAAAATAGATTCATTAAGTGACTGTATTATGATTGCAACAGCAAGTATCAATGAAACGATAAACACATCAAGTAGAGAAATGTGTGAGAGAATAGGGCGCGTCACTAATCAACTATATCGCATGTGATAATTTTAATATAAAAATAACCTTTTATAGATTATGTTAAGAGTCCAAATCTATAAAAGGGTTATTTATTTTGTTCGTTATTTGTTTTTCGGCAATCTTTTTTCGGGGCATTTGAAAGGCATAAACTTGCCCGCAAGGGAACTTACGTATTCCGCATCCAAGTTCTCGAAAATAATATTGTTGGCGTATTTGGTTGCGTCCTCGATGCGTTCTTCACTATTGACGGTCCACATCAAAATAGGCAATTTTTTGCCCCATTTGACGATATATTTATTTTCGGGAAGTACTCGGTCCACCGCACGTACGTCGTATGCGATAAAGTCGGGCTTGGTGATTTTGTTTATCCAAAGTTTGCCCATAAAGTCGGTTGCCCACCATCTGTTGCGTTTTCCGTCGGGGGAACACCACGTGCAAAGTTCACCGACGGCGTATTTGCTGTGGCGTTTTGCATACAAAACCGCGCCGAAATCAAAGGATTGAAGTGCGATGTTGCCTTTGTAGCCGACATCGTTGAGGACTTTGATAGTCTCGCGCACGATAGTGTGGTCAATGGGATTGATGCCTTTTATCTCGCACAAAATGCCGACTTGACCGTTGACGAGCTCTAAAAACTCTTTGAAAGTCGGCATAACGTACTCGGTGTTGGCAAGGGGATAAGTCTTCAATTCCGCAAGAGTGCAGTTCTTGACAAGCTTGTCCACACCGCACACGCGTTTCAAACTGTCGTCGTGGAAAACCACCACTTCGCCGTCTTTGGTGACGTGTACGTCGATTTCGATATTAAACCCGTTGTCGATTGCGGCTTGGTATGCGGGCATACTGTTTTCGGGGTACTGATCGTCGTGAAGTCCGCGGTGTGCTATCGGTCTATCGAAAAGCCATTGAAAATCCATAATAAACTCCCTTAATATTATTCATTCTTGTTGATAAAATTCTATATTTCCTTTATAATAAAGTCAATAGTTTTGAAAATTTTATCAAAATTTTTGCTTAATTGCAAAGTTTTGGTGAGAGAGGACGCTTTGAGCAAAAAACACATACGCAATTTTTCCATAATCGCGCACATCGACCACGGCAAGAGCACGCTTGCCGACCGTCTTATTGAAAAAACGGGCACGGTGTCCGAGCGTGATATGTCCGAGCAACTTCTCGACAATATGGAGATTGAAAAAGAGCGCGGTATCACCATCAAATTGCAAACTTGCAGACTCTATTACAAATACAACGGCGAGGAATATATCCTCAACCTTATAGACACACCCGGTCACGTCGATTTCACTTACGAAGTATCGCGTTCTCTTGCCGCATGCGAGGGTGCGCTTTTGGTGGTTGATGCCACGCAAGGCGTGGAGGCGCAAACACTCTCCAACGTATATCTTGCACTTGAAAACGATTTGACCATTTTGCCCGTCATCAACAAAATCGACCTTGCTTCGGCGGACGTCGACGCCGTAAAACTTGAAATCGAGGACATAATCGGACTCGATACCGAAGGCTGTCCGCTCGTTTCGGCAAAAGAGGGTATCGGTGTCGATGATTTGATTGCTCAAATCATCGAAAAACTTCCCGCACCGTCGGGTGACGACGATGCACCGCTAAAAGCACTCATTTTCGATAGTTTTTACGACAATTACCGTGGCGCAATATCTATGGTTCGCATTATGGACGGAAGCGTCAAAGTCGGCGACAAAATCAAAATGATGGCTACGGGCAAAGTTTTCGAGGTGGTGGAAATAGGTTATTTCTCACCCGGTATGCGCCCTTGCGACAAACTCGTGAGCGGTGAAGTGGGCTATATTGCGGCAAGTATCAAAAACGTGAGCGATACCGCCGTCGGTGATACCGTTACCAATGCGGAAAACCCCGCAAAAGAGGCACTTCCCGGTTATAAAAAGGCAACGCCGATGGTTTATACGGGCGTTTTCCCCGCAGACGGAGCAAGATACGACGATTTGAAAGAAGCCCTATTGAAACTCCAACTCAACGACGCGTCGTTGAGCTTCGATCCCGAAGTGTCCACGGCTCTCGGTTTTGGTTTCAGATGCGGATTTCTCGGACTTTTGCATATGGAAATCATCGAGGAAAGACTTGAAAGAGAGTTCGATCTTGACCTCATTACAACTGCGCCGAGCGTGTCGTATATCGTTACCAAGACCAACGGGGAGAAACTTACCATTGACAATCCCACCGCTTTGCCAAATCCCAGCGAAATTGCGTACATCGAAGAGCCTATCGTCAAAGCAACGCTTTACACTCCGCCCGAATACGTAGGTCCTATTATGGAACTGTGCCAAGGCAAGAGGGGCGTGTTTATCGATATGTCGTATATCGATCCCACGCGTGTGCAAATCATATATCGTATGCCTCTCAACGAGATTATTTACGACTTCTTCGATAGCCTAAAATCACGCACGAGAGGTTACGCCTCGTTAGATTATGAGATGGACGGCTACGAAAAGAGCGACCTCGTGCGCCTCGATATGATGATCAACGGCGAGATGTGTGACGCACTATCTATCATCGTGCACAAAGACAACGCTTACGCCCGCGGCAGAGGCATTGCGGAGAAGTTGAAAGACGTTATCCCAAGACAACTTTTCGAAGTGCCTATCCAAGCCACCGTCGGTGGCAAAATCATCGCGCGCGAAACCGTAAAAGCAATGCGCAAAGACGTCTTGGCAAAGTGCTACGGCGGTGATATCACGCGCAAAAAGAAGCTTCTCGAAAAACAAAAAGAGGGCAAAAAACGCATGCGTAAAGTAGGCAGTGTAGAAGTGCCGAGCGAAGCGTTTATATCAATACTCAAAGTGGATCCCAACAAGTAAAACGATACCCCGAAAACCATAGTTTTTTCGGGGTATATATATTGAAAAATGCAACTGTACGTCCATATTCCGTTCTGCAAATCGAAGTGTCGCTATTGCGATTTCAATTCGTACGCCTGCTTTGACGATGCGACGATTTTGCGATATCTAAACGGACTAAATCGCGAGATTGAACTTGCCGCCGACAAATTCTGCCGCTCAAAAATCGACACGATTTATATAGGGGGAGGCACGCCGAGCGTGCTTGGTGAAACGGACGTAAAAAGCGTTGCCGATACCATAAAAACACACTTTGATTTATCGACACTAAAAGAGTGGACGATTGAGTGCAATCCCGAGAGTATAACCGAGAGCAAACTAAGAGCGTATAGGGATATCGGAATCAACCGCATAAGCATAGGAGTGCAAAGTCTCGACGACAGAAATTTGAAGGCAATCGGTCGCATACATTCAAGCGAAGTCGCACTTGAAAAAATCGCCCTTGCAAATAAGTATTTTGACAACGTATCTTGCGATTTGATTATAGGATTGCCCTTCGATGACGAAAATAGCGTAAGAAGGGAAGTATCCGCGCTTGCACCGCTCGTCAAACATATATCTATGTACGAACTTATCGTCGAGGACGGAACACCGCTCAAAAGCATGGTTGAGAAAGGAGAGATAATTCTTCCTTGCGACGACGATACGCAGTCGCTGTTCGAAGCGGCTATGGATGAGGCAAAAAAGCGGGGATTCGAAAGATACGAGGTGTCCAATTTTGCAAAGGACGGACTTATATCGAGGCACAATTTCGGCTATTGGACGAGAGAGGAGTATCTCGGTTTGGGCGCAGGGGCGTATTCGCTCGTTAAAACCGAGGACGGAAGCAAAAAGCTCGATAAAGAGAAGAGATTTGCAAACGTAAAGGACGTAAATCAATATATAAAATATATTGAAAACGCGCAAAAATTCGATGATATCGATAAAGTCGACGTCGAATATCTTTGCGACAAAGACGTGCGCAATGAGGCGATTATGCTCTCTCTTCGCACGACGAGGGGCGTTGAAAGCAATCTTTTGACGATTCCCGACAACTTGAAAAACTTTTTTGAAGAGGCAGACGGGTTTACACGGCTAAACGCAAGGGGGATGGCTGTGATGAATTCGATACTCGCCGAAATATTGGATATATAATTGTGCGACACAATAGTTTGCTTTCGTGCACGCATAAGTTTATATTTATATTTAGGTAAATATGATTGTCAATTCAAAAATTGTTTGATATACTTTCATTATCTCGGAGGACACAAATGACACCGGACTTTTCTGTTTACGGGGAAACCCCCAGCGCACCCATTGCTATTATCGCAACCCCGGGTGCGGAAGAACTTGCAACCCTCATAGACAAAAGACTAATCACGCTGTTTAGCGAATCACATCTCGGCAAAAAACTACACAAAGACACGTTTATCTTGAAGTCGGATTGTCCGCGTTTCACCAACGGTGACGCAAAGGGCATCATCTATGAGACTGTAAGAGGAAAGGACTTGTATATCATTTGCGACCCGGGCAATCACGGAGTGACCTATCCGTTTTTCGGAAAAGAAATTCCGCTCACACCCGACGAGCATTTTGAGAACTTAAAACGCATAATATGTGCTTGTAACGGCAAGCCGCAACGCATAACCGTGGTTATGCCGATGCTTTACGGCGGCCGCCAACACCGCAGAAGCGCAAGAGAGTCGCTTGACTGCGCTCAAATGCTTCAAGAACTTCAAAATATGGGAGTAAGCGACATAATCACGTTTGACGCTCACGATCCGAGGGTGCAGAACGCCGTTCCGCTTATGGGATTTGACAATTACTTTGTACATTATCAAATTCTCAAATGCCTTACGAGGAATTTTCCCGACGTGCGTCTCAACAAAAACAGCCTTATGGTCATATCTCCCGACGAGGGCGCAATCCCGAGAAACGTGTATTACGCCTCTGTGCTCGGACTCGACCTCGGTATGTTCTACAAACGTCGTGATTATTCCACGATAATCAACGGTCGCAACCCCATAATCGCGCACGAATATATCGGTTCTTCCGTCGAGGGTATGAATGTGTTCGTAGCGGACGATATGATTGCTACGGGTGATTCGATACTTCACCTTGCCAAAGAAATTAAGGAAAAGGGCGCAAAGAAAGTGTTCCTTGCCGCAACGTTCTCGCTTTTCACGGAAGGTATCGAAAAATTCAACAAAGCGTATCAAGAAGGCGTATTCGACGCGGTTCTTTCGACAAACCTCACTTATCGCATTCCCGAACTCAAAGATTGCAAGTGGTTTATCGAAGCGGACTTGTCTAAATACATCTCGTATATAATTGCTGCCGCCAACGTCAACGAATCGGTGTCCAACTTGCTCGATCCGTCTCAAAAGATCAGAGAGCTCGTTGCTCGCCTCGGCGAATAAGGCGCACGAAGGAGTATAAAATGAAAATCACTTGGCTCGGCCATTCCTCGTTCAAACTTGAAGAAAGCACGGGAACGACGATTGTCACCGACCCTTATCACTCGTACGTTGGCTATGAGATGCCCAAAGTCGACGCTGATATCGTAACCGTGTCCCATGCACACAATGACCATTGCTACGTTTCAAAAGTAGGCGGTGATCCCACTGTGCTCAATAGAGCGGGCGCATACGAAATCGGCGGTGTGCATATCCTTGCTCAACGCAGTTATCACGACGACAAAAAAGGTGCGTTGCGCGGAGATAATATCATTTTCAAATACCGTATGGACGGCGTGGACGTATGTCATATGGGCGACATCGGTGAAGAATGCAATGCTATTTTGGTCGAGTCGCTTATGCCCGTCAACGTTTTGCTTATCCCCGTGGGCGGAAACTATACGATAGACGCCGTGCAAGCAAAGGAATACGTCGACCGCATTATGCCCGATGTGGTTATTCCGATGCACTACAAGACCAAAGATTGTGAATTCGAACTTGACAAAGTCAACGAATTTCTCGATCTTTTCGAGGACGAAAACGTCATTTACGCAGATGGTTCTACGGTTGAATTCGACAGAGCCGATTTCGACGGTGAAGAAACCAAAGTTTTGGTTTTGGAAAAATTTACGAACTAAATTTTAATCGTGCTCACCCCAAAAAGGTGAGCGCGGTAAAACACTTTTAGAAAAAATACCGATTTATAACCAATTTCACGACTATTTCCGAAAGGGAAAGTCATCAAGGAGTTTTTATGCAAAGATTTACTAAACATGAACTTGACGCAAAAAGCATTTTTGAAATGCGTTCGCTCGCAAAAGACGTCGGTGTCAGTGCACCTACGAAACTTAATAAGGCGGAACTTGTAGATTTGGTCTACAAAATCACCAACGGTGAAATGCAACCGCCCACGGCACCTCGTAGAGGTCGTCCGAAAAAATCGGAAGAGGGCGCAAAAGTTGTGACGGATTTCGCTACGGAAGCCCCAAAAGAGGAAGAAAAGGCTCAAAAATCCGCTTCTGAGGACGATAGCGAACAAATTTATCAAAAGCCAAAATTTCAACCCGTCGTGTTCCGTCCGACCAACAGTCAATTTCAAAAACCGCAAAACAATCGTCAAAACTACAAAGAAAACATACTCAACGAACGTAAAGAGTCGATTGACGAGGGCGCGGAACAAGAGAGAGAAGGATATCTTGAAATCAATCCCGACGGATACGGTTTTTTGCGCGTTAAGAACGGTGAATTCAACGAGATGGACGCTTATGTGTCCGCAATGAAAATAAAACAATACGGATTGCGCAGAGGTGACTACGTAAAGTCTCTTTGTAAAAAGATACAAGAGGGCAGGCCGTCGGCAGTGGTAAGCGTAACGACTATCAACGGTATCGACGCCGACAAAATCGGCAAACGCCCCAATTTTGACGATTTGGTGCCAATTTATCCGGACGAGCGTATAAGACTCGAAGTTTCGCCAAGAGAATACGCAACTCGTTGCATCGACCTCGTATCGCCTATCGGCAAAGGTCAAAGAGGCATAATCGTATCACCGCCGAAAGCGGGTAAAACTACGCTTTTGAAGATGATTGCAAGCTCTATTGCAAAGAATTATCCCGAAATCGAACTCAAAGTTTTGCTCATCGACGAGCGTCCCGAGGAAGTTACGGACATGCAACGCTCGATTAAGGGCGAAGTGGTATATTCCACGTTTGACGAGCTCCCCGAGCACCACACCAAAACCGCGGAAATGCTTCTTGACAGAGCAAAGCGCCTTGTAGAAATGGGCAAGGACGTCGTTATTTTGCTCGACTCGCTCACAAGACTTGCAAGAGCGTACAATCTCACCATTCCGCCTACCGGCAGAACATTGTCGGGCGGTATCGATCCCGGTGCTTTGCATAGCCCCAAACGCTTTTTCGGCTCGGCAAGAAACATCGAAAACGGCGGTTCGCTCACCATTATCGCAACCGCGCTTATCGACACGGGCAGCCGTATGGACGACGTTATTTTCGAAGAATTCAAAGGCACGGGCAATATGGAAATTCACCTTGACCGCAGACTCAGTGAAAAACGCATTTTCCCCGCAATCGACCTTGCAAAGAGCGGTACGAGAAAGGAAGAATTGTTGCTTACTCCGAGCGAACTCGAGGGCACGTGGGGTATCCGCAAGATGCTCTCCAATGCCGACAACACCGAGGCTACGGAAAACCTCATAAATATGATTGTCAAGACCACGTCCAACAAGGAATTTATCGAGCAACTCAACTTGAATTTGAGAATTTACCAAAAAGAAGGATATACCATCCGCTCGTTGAAGTGATAGAATCTTACAACGTATTGGTTGCGCAATATATCAAAAGATAGAGGGAAATATGAAGAAAAATAACATTAGAATACTGACAATCGCACTCGTATTTGCACTCGTATTGTCGTTCTCGATTGTATTCGTCGCTTGCAACGACAACGATAACGGCGGGAATAATCCGCCTCACGTCGAGCCGTCAATCTACGACGCACTCAAAGGCAGTAGCGATAGAGTCATTTTGTTTATCGGTGACGGAATGGGTGTAAATCACGTCAAAACAGGTGAAGCCTATTTCGGAAGAACATTGTTTGAGGGATTCGAACAAACGGGGTTGGTGAACACGTCGTGCAAAGCCATAAATCAAGCAACCGACAGTGCTGCCGCGGCAAGCGCAATGGCAACGGGCGAGAAGTATTTTAGAGGTTACGTATCTTATAAGGATAGCAAGAACTTCCAAACCGTATCCGAGTACGCAAAGAGCCTTGGCAAAGGCGTAGGTATCGTAACGACAGACACTCTTTCGGGAGCAACGCCCGCAGCGTTTTCCGCTCATGCAAAAGATAGGGGAGACAAAGCTACGATTATCGATTGCCAAATCAATTCGGGCATCGATATTTTCCTCGGCGCAGGTCTTACGACGTGGGATGGTGATGATGTCAACTACGATATGTATCGCACGCAATTTGAAGAAAAAGGCTATACGTTCTGCGACGCATACAGTGAGCTTAATCTTGACAGTTCAAAAGTTATCGGAGCATTCTCTGAAATTGCAAATTACACGGCAACCGACGAAACGCCGACGCTCAAACAACTTTCCGAGTTTGCGGTTGACTTCCTCGAGGCAAAGTATCCCAACGGTTATTTCCTTATGATAGAAGGCGCGCATATCGACAAAATGAGTAGCAAAAAAGATATGGACGGTATGCTTGCTTATCTTGACGAATTTGACAACGCCGTAGAAGCCGTGAAAGCGCAAATGAGCGACAAAGACGATTATTCGTTGATACTCACGGCGGACCATGAATGCGGTGATTTGCAGTACAATGGTGAGACCAAGGAGCAAATCAACAGCTCAATGTTCCACGCAACGTATCACACCAAAGCCGACGTGTATTATTACACCGATTTCAAGCTCAAAAACGGCACGCGATTCGATTTCGTCAAAAACATCGACAACACGGACATCTTCAAAATGTGTTACGCATTGATAAGCAACAAATAACTTGCGACTTCAAGTTGAAAAAGCATAGAATAATTTGTATTCAAAAAGAACTGCGAGATTTCGCAGTTCTTTTTATGCCTTATTCGGCTTTATTCATAATTTGTATTAAAATCGCTTAAGAGCGACTTGCTTTACGTCTGAATATTACAAAGTAGAGGATTACTCCGCTGAGTGCCACGCCGACTACGCATCCGACGCATATACCGGCAATTTCTCCGCCCGATAAACTTGTCGGTGCTTGCAATTGTTTTGCAAGTGCTTGTTGCTTGTCGCTAAGCAAACCAAAAGCGTTTTGAGTTTCGTCTTTTAGTTTCTCTTCTTGCGGAAGGGCGTTGAATACGTCTTGTGCATATTTGATTGCGACTTGCTTCTCTTCAATCGTTGTGGCATTGTCTATCGCGTTTACGGCGTTTACAAAGTCCTCCGCCGTAACGTCACCGAGCGGATTTTCGAGCTTTGGCAAATCTTGTGTCTCTTTGTGTCCGCATATGGAGCAGGTATGTTCTTTTACACCTGTTTCGAATATTGTCGGCTCTTTTGTCGTAGTCCATTCGCCGTAATTGTGCGCAGAACATACGAGCTTTGCAAGTGTTCTCGTTTCTTTCTCGTTGCATTGAGAGCAAATGCGTTCCTCAACGCCGGTTTCGGTATAGGTAGGCTCTTTCGTCGTTGTCCAAGCCGACCATTGATGGCCGCAAGTGATTATAGGAATATCGCGAGTTTCCTTTTCGTTGCATTTGGAGCACACACGCTCTTCGCTGCCTTTTTCCGTTGTAGTTGCAGGCTTCGTTACAGTCCAATTTGACCATTGATGGTCGCATACGAGCATAGGAACGTCACGAGTCTCTTTCTCGTTGCATTTGGAGCATACGCGCTCTTCGCTGCCTTTTTGAGTGTAGGTAGGTTGTTTGGTTACCGTCCAAGCACTCCAATCGTGCACACATTCCGCTTCTTGTTCACCGTAGAGAATTTCTATACTTTCGATATAGCAAGCGGTGGACTCGTTATAGTTGATGGTGAAGTATTGGTCTGTCGTATTGAGTGCAAGCGTCACGCCGTTGGTATCGGCAGTGAGAGTGCCTCTCTTAGTACCCGTCGTCGGGAAACTCGTTCCGGAAGAGTAGGGAGTGTTGGATGTGTAAATATCAAAACTCTTGCCACTGCCTTCCACGAGTTTGATTGTGATTGAGATAATAGTGTTAGGTATTGGCGTCGTATTGAATAAATAGCAAATCTTTCGATCTCTTCCGTTCATTTGGATTGCGTTCTTTTGAGTGTTTTTGTACATAAAGCCTTGACCGCTAATTCCGTCAGCGGACCAATTGTACCAATCGTATTTACCGCCCGCAGATGTTTTGTCAAGTGTAATAATCGTCTTTCCGCCGCCGGTGATTTTCTTGACGGTAATGCCGTTTACGACGTCTTCGAAGGTTTGTCCGTTGGACGTAAACTTGCATATAACGCTTGTTGTGCCCGCAGAGAGTGTATTTTGTCCCGTAACCGCATCGAGCCATTGGCAAGAACTGTTGTCAACAGTCTTCGTCGAACCGTCGGTGAAGTACGCCGTAACGTTGATACCTGCCGTATCGAACGTCTCACCGCTGTTGTAAGTCGTTTTGGTGGGTGTTCCGCTTACGGAAATACTGCTTACGCTCTTAACCGTGAGGGTAAGAGTTGCCTTTATGGACGGAGTTTCTTTGCTCGATACGGTGATAGTAGTAGTTCCGTTTGCTTTTGCGGTGACTTTGCCGTCCGCATCGATTGTTGCGACCGACGTATCGCTTGACGTCCAGTTTACTTCGCGTTTTGCATTGGTCGGGGCGTAAGTGGGTTGCAATGTTTCGGTTTCACCAATGCAGAGAGATATGGCACTATTTTTGAACGAAAGTCCGGAAATAGGCTCCGTTCCTTCGTGCTGTGCAACGACTGCTTTGAGTTTCGAATTGTATGTTTTTCCGTCGTAGCAATAAATTCTTGCAGCGTATTCGGGGTGATCGATAAAGGGATTGCGGTTGCCTTGGATTTTTTGAACTTCATCGTTTCTAAGTCTTTCTGCGGCAGTAACCGGTTCTTCGAGGTGCCATTTCATAAGCGTTTCGATATCACCGATGGTTTTACAGTGTCCGTCACCAAGTACGAATTGAAGATTCCAAGCATCTCCCCAACGAGTTTGAACGTACATCAAAATACGTGCCGTTGCGCCTCTATATCCCACGCCGGGGTAGAAGTATTGGCTTGTTTTGTAACAGAGATTGTCGTACGTCGTGCTACCGTATTCTTTTGCGATATTGCCCGCAGTTTGAGCCACTTCACCAAAGGACAGACTGCCTCTCGTAGAGTTGAGTTGTTGGTCGGTCGGTCTCAAATGGTGAGCGTCCGAACCCGTTTGAGTTTTTTCAGGAAAGGCTTTACCGCCGTCTTTCGGCCAAACGTGTTCACGGTTAGTGCCGGATTTTGCAACCGTACCCGTATAGAACCAAAGCATTTGACTCTTATTGTCGGGGTTTGCGTCCGTGTCGGGGAATACGTTTATAAGTCCCGAATAAGTAGGTTGCGACTTATGCGTTGAAGTAATCAAACTTGCAAGCGAACTTCTGAAAGACGCACCGTTGGTGGACAAATTTTCAACCGAAGCGTAATAGTCCGCCGAAGTCGTCGCTTCCGCGCTCGTTGCCGAGGCAATATCGAGCGGTGCAAAGATATGCGTGTCGCAAAGTCCGAAAATCAAAGTAAATGCCGTTGCCAAAACGAGCAACAACACCGTAAAGGTTGCAAACGTTTTAAATGCGATTTTTCCCATTTCTTTATATCCCTCTTCGTACAGTCAATCCATACATGTATATAATATCACATATAATATTTCATTACAATATATGACGTCACATTTACTTTTGAAAATTTTGGGCATAGAAGGGAAGATTTTCATATATTTGGACTTTAACAAAAATTATTGCAAACAAAATGTTATAACTGCTTGTCAAAACTCAATCGATAAGTTATAATCTTTTGCGTTGGGTTATGAGAGACAAACTCTCGCTTGAACAGTTGGAGGAAATGGATTTGTTGACCATTGGCTTCCAACTGCCACCCATTGTTAAGTTGAATATCACTGATGGAGAAGTCGTGTTAAATGGTACATGCGTACCAAACACGCACCTTCTATTTGGAGAAGTCGCCTAGTTTGGTCGAGGGCGCGCGACTGGAAATCGCGTAACCGTCAAAAGCGGTTCAAGAGTTCGAATCTCTTCTTCTCCGCCACCGAAATGCAATCTTACCTAACCCGTAGGGTTGCATTTTTCATATGTGCGCAACCGTGCTTACACGAGTTTGCGCACATATGAAAAATCAAGAATGCGAAGCATAGTAGGATTGCATTTCGGTGGTAGGAGACCTACGGAGTAAAGAGATGTTTATTGCAAAGCAATGACTTACGTCTTCTTCTCGCAATCACTTGCGCTTGCGCAAAAGCGATTGAATATAAAAAATCAAGTATGCGAAGCATAGCAGGATTGCATTTCGGTGGCAGGAGACCTGCGGAGCAAAGAGATGTTCATTGCAAAGCAATGACTTACGTCTTCTTCTCGCAATCACTTGCGCTTGCGCAAAAGCGATTGAGTATAAAAAATTGAATATGCGAAACCCGTAGGGGTGTTTTTCATTTACACGCAATTTACTGACTTTAAGTGGGGAGATTGTCGGGTGCTTAACCTCGCTAAAAAGCAGTGAGCTTGTACAAGTCAAGCACTAGCCAAAGTGCCATTTAAAATTTATTCCGAAATTCTACGTCCGCAAACTCAATAGCGGTTGAAAAATTTAGAAAAATATAGTATATTAATATTAAGCTCTTTACGGGAAATATGAGTATGAGAAAAATTGCAATTATAAGAAAACGTATTATAATAATATCATTAGTCGTAATTTCGCTTATTTTATCTGCCATAATATTAATTTCTTGCACAAAAAATCATTACACCCCTAAATATTTAACGAAGAGTTGTGAATTAAAGATTAAAGACTTAAATTCATCGAACGAAGTTCTTTTAGATAAGAGATATAGTAAAGAAAGCGTTGAAATTTATCTTGGCTCAGACATTAAAGACAATAAAACAATAGATTTTTTAATAGAAAACTCGATTAGTGCATATTCTTTGATAAAAAGTAATACCTTGCTGAAAACAGATTTTACCGTTATAATAAGCGATAATTTTGTTTCTAATTTTTGGACTAATGAAACGTTAGGCTTGTGCATTTCATTACCGTCAAAAACATCTTATGAAGAAATTGTAAGTTGGTCTTTATGTTCGCAAAATATTGAAAGCGATTTACCGTTTGGTGTTTATGCAGGTATTTCTGCATTGCTGACAAATTCGCCTCTTTGCGAAAATTTCCCTTTATCCGTCATCAATAAAAACTCTATATATGCCGACTTACAGTTTCCGTTGTATGAAATCGACAACCTTGCAGATAACGAACGAAAAATCGCATTCAGTTTTGCAAAACGCCTTATAGAAGATATGTTATCCGATAATAAAACGTATGCCGATATTCTTTCTATGAGTAAAGATAATTTGAATTTGTTTTTATCGGAGAAATACGGCGTTTGTTTACCCGAATATTCGTTTGAGCCATATTCAAAAGAATACGAATATAAAGTTAAACAAGGCTGTTTCACCTATTATATCAACAGAGAATATAACGATATAATATTGCCTGCCGATGTTTTTTCCACAAAATACAGTGTTTTAACCGATTGGTTAAAAGATAATGCTAAAACAACAAAAGAAAGCGACGAAGTGTTCAACATAAGCAATATGTATGACATAAATGTGTATTTGGATGACGGTTTTAATTCTACAGGTATTACAGGTTATGCGTATAGTGATTACATCAATATGTATTCTGTCGGTTCTTTTTCGCACGAATATATTCATCATATATTATTTTATCTTGGGAAAAGCGGTTATGCGCGTGAAGTGATACCCGAAATGCACGCAAACACATCAAAGTATGCTATAGCAATGTGGTATTATCTGTTTACGGGGCAAGCAAAGAGTTTTCCTTATAACAAAGAAGTAAAAGAAAAAGAAACATATTTTCAAACTTTGAAATTGTATAAAAAATATAACTCCGAAACACCGACGGTTGCTAATTTTGATTTTTGGTTATTTGCTGATTGTTTTTCGGCGATTTATACCAAAAAAGGAACGACTTTTATACATCGTGTACAAACTGATAGTTTGGCATATTATATCGCAAGAGTTTATGGGGCAAATTATGTTTGGCAAATAAATATGAATACTCAAATTGTAATAGAAGGCAAACCGTATTTAGACGTTGTTGATGAATGGTATAATTATATAAAATCTTTGAATTACTAACTATTCGATTTACGTTACTAACGCTCCGCACCGAAATGCAATTCTACGAAACCCGTAGGGTTGCATTTTTCATATGGGCACAACCGTGCTTACACGAGTTTGCGCACATATGAAAAATCAAGTATGCGAAGCATAGCAGGATTGCATTTCGGCGGTAGGAGACCTACGGAGTAAAGAGATGTTCATTGCAAAGCAATGACTTACGTCTTCTTCATAAATATCTGTTAAGAAAAATATAGCAATTGATATTTTTCTCTATTTGTGTTACAGTTTAAGGGTAAAATCATAGAACAAATAGATAATTTTATGATCGATATAGATGCCAAAGTGGCAAAATACAAAAACTTGCAGTCAAAAAACCGAAATATTACGTTGTTATCGGTGATTTATCGGAGATTTGTTCTTTAACGAGGCGGATTTCAACATATCTATCTCAAAAGGAAAAAGAAAACCACGATAAAATATAAAGGAAACAAAATGATGCTATACAAAATGCGTAGAGACGATTTTGAAAAAGTATTCGACTTGATGGTCGAAGCGTTTCCGGTTGACGAGAGGCGCACTTTCGACGAACAAAAAGAGTTGCTTCGCAATCCTATCTTTGATATCTACGTATGCAAAGACAGCGATGACGGCGAGATAATGGGGTTTATCTCTGTTTATCGTTTTGATAAATTTACTTTCGTAGAGCATTTTGCGGTCAATCCAAAATATCGCAATTTGGGACTCGGACATGAGATTTTAAGCAATCTAACCGTATATTTTGGAAAATTGTTGCTTGAAGTAGAAACTCCAGAAACCGAGCAAGCAAGACGTCGTATCGGCTTTTACGAGCGAAACGGCTTTTACCTAAACGATTATCCGTATATTCAACCGCCGATATCAAAAGGCACCAATCCCATTCCGCTTTTGCTTATGACGACGGGCGATAAACTGTCTCAACACGAGTATATCGATGCAAAATCAACGCTATATAAATATGTTTACAACGTTGCGCCCGATGCATATTGAGCAATTGAACTAATAGCGATTAAATATTAGATATTGAAATTTGCAACGACATATAGTATATTTTATCTATCAATAATTCAGGGGGATGTCATTATGAGCGAATATTCGAAATCGAGACCCTATCTTATCGCTGCAAGCGTGCTTGACTTTCTATGCACGGTTGCATATCTTGCAGTGGCAATCGGATTTATCATTGCAGGGCTTGCACTTATGGCCTCTGCAGGCAAGTATCCCGACGGCGCAACGTCGGAGGAAGCAGCAGCTGCTGCAGTGTCCGCGCCGTTCGTTGTTATCGTAGGCATACTTATTATTATCGTTGGTGTAATTTGTTTTATTGCAGTGGCAATTGCGCTTGCAAGTGCGATAACAGGCGTTGTAAAAGTCAACAAACCTATTTCGGAACTCAAAAAGTCAACCAAACTTATCAAAGCGTCTTATATCCTCAACTTCATTGCAACGGGCTTCTTTGCAATGGCAGGATTGGGAAGTATTGCGGAAATCGGCGGCGAGGACTTCGCTTCGGGCGGAAATGCAGGGGAAATAATCGCGGGCGTCGCAGCCATACTTGTCATTGCCGGTATACGCTGTGCGTGCGGAGTGTTGAAAGTCAAAGCGGTCAAGATTATATCCGATGAAAACGAATGCCAAGCACAAGCTCAACCGCAACCTGCAACGTTCTTTGGCGGTGAAGAGAGCTCCGACAACTGATATAACACGATAACAATTTCAAAAAACATACGAAAACCTCGCATAATTGCGAGGTTTTCATTTGCTTTTATCAGGTTTTGACAGCCTACGATTTTGTGTCGATAACGTCTATCAATCGATTTCGTCGATTGTCGATTTACGATTACCAGAGGTTGTCGTTTCTTACAATTGCGCAACCCTTGCTTGCTCTGCCGACTGCCACAATGCCGTTCTTTGCACCGCTGATGTCTGCGTAACCGTCGTTGGTGGTTGCGATAAGGCTTCCGTTGGTTGCGTAGAGGCGGAGACGATATTCGCCTTTTTTATCAAGATAGATTTCCCATTTGGGGAATTTGAGGGTTTCGTAATTCTTTAAGGTTTGGTTTTCGATAGGTGCTTTTTCTGCGTTGTTGATGACGCTTTGGACACCGATCTTTGCCGCACCGAGAGTGGTATAAGCTTGTGCGCCGATCGCCACGACTCTGAAATTGGCAGAGTAGAGTTTGAACACGAAGTTGCCTTTGTCCGTCTTTTTGATGACGTATTTGCCGTGCATTTTGCCTTCGCCCTCGACGATAACGGTCTCGTCGCTATCGGCTTTTGCTGTGGTTTTGGTCGCTTTGGTTTCTTTTGCGGGGACTTCTTCCTTTACCGCTTTTGCCTTGGGTGCTTTTTCTTCTTTGGCGGGTGCTTTGGCTTTTGCCGCTTTTTCTTCTTTGACTTCTTCTTTTACGGGTTCGGTCTTGGTTGCTTTGGCCGTCTTGGTCGTCTTTGCTTCGTCTTTTGTGGATTTGTCGGTTGCTTTTGCCACTTTCTTTTCCTCCGTAGAATTGTCTTGTGTATTCTCAACTTTTGTTGGCTTTTTGGGTGTGGATTTCTTTGCCGTCGCTTTCTTGGGCTCGACTTCTTGTTTTTCCTCTTCCGCTTTTGCATCTTTGGATGCAGTTGTCTTTGCGGGTTTTGCAACTACGGCAACCGCCCATAAATCTTCTGATTTTTCTTGTTTTTTCTTGGTGGAAACGATTTTTGTCTTTGCTGGTTGCTCGACTTCGAAACTCGTATCGAACAATGCTTCGTTTACGTTTGTGCCGTTTTTGAGATTTATATTTGTGCTCGAAGTAGCAACGTGTGTGGTGTCTTGCGCGGGCTCTTCTTTCTTGACCGCTTTCTTTCTCGGTTTCTTGGGCGTGGCGGGTTTGACCTCTTCTTGTACCTCGCCTTGTACCGCTTCTTCGGAAGCGACTTCTTGGTTTACTTCCTCGACGTTTTGTTGAGGTTCTTCAACCGCTACTTGTTCTTGTTGAGCCTCTTGTACGACTTGCTCGACGGGCTCTTCGATAGCGACGTCTTGAACGGGTCGTTCCTCAACCGATTCAACGTTTTCCTCGCTTACAGTGTCAACGGTGGCGATGTCTTGCACGTTTTCTTGAACGTCTTCCACTTGGGGTTCTTTGGCGGTTTCGACCTCTTGCGTTTGCTCGACAGCCTCGTTCACGGTTTCGTCGTTTTGTGCGTCGTCTGTGAGGGTGGGCTCTTCGACGGGTTCTTCCACGCTTTTAACGTCTTGTGTTTCGTCTTGAACGTCGGCGTCTTTCTCGTCGATGACTTGCCCCACGGGTTCGTCTTGCGCCGTTTCTACCGTCTCAGGCTCTTGGACGGACTCTTGCTCAATAGGCTCGTCTGCCACGTCTTGAGCGGGAGCAGGGGATACTTCTTCGCTATTTCCGTTGTCTGAAATATGTACGAGGGTGCCGACGGGCGCGTCGGGGTCGTCGTCTACGATTTCGCTTTCCAAAAATTCGATTTCATCAAAATTTACCATAAAAATAAATTCCTCCGCGCGGAAAACAGAAGAATTTTTGCAACAAAAAACTCCTCTATAATCCAATATAAATATATGTTAGCACATTTAATTTGTGAAATCAATATTTTTTTGCATTGAAATTGGGGTATTGTGCACCAAAAAATTGATAATTTGCACAATATGTGGTATAGTTGAGCCAAAGAGACGTTTTTGTCGCATAAGGCGGTGTACCATATAGATATGAGCGAAATAAGACTTAACCCACAGCAACAAGAAGCCGTAAACGCAGTTGAAGGCCCCATTCTCGTCATAGCGGGTGCGGGTAGCGGAAAAACGCGCGTTTTGACCGCGCGTATTTGCCATCTGATAGAGATCGGCGTTGATCCGTACAATATTCTTGCAATCACGTTTACCAATAAGGCGGCAAACGAGATGAAAGAGCGTATAGACAAGCAACTCGGCTATTCAAACGTATGGACGAGTACCTTCCACTCGATGTGCGCGCGCATACTTCGTATGGATTGCGAGCGTATCGGCTATTCCAAAGATTTTACCATTTATACCGACCTTGAAAGCGAAAGAGTGGTAAAGCGCGTTCTCACCGCCTATCCGCAAGCGGATCCCAAGAGAAAGGGTGATTATTTGTGGCACATTTCGCGTGCGAAAACGCTTGCGATGTCGCCAGAGGATTACTATCGGGCAATCGAAAAAGACGACAACGACGCATACAATATTTTTGAAGTCTACAAGCGTTACGAGGCAGAACTCAAACAATGCAACTGCCTCGATTTCGACGATTTGCTTTTGAAAACGGTGGAACTTTTCAAGACTTGCCCCGACGTTTTGGAACGCTATCAAAATCGTTTCAAATACGTCAACGTGGACGAGTTCCAAGATACCAACAAACTTCAATACGACATTGTGAAAATGTTGTCAAAAAAGTACGGCAATTTGTTTGTTGTCGGTGACGAAGACCAATCCATTTACAGTTGGCGCGGTGCGGAAATTCGCAATATTTTGGATTTTCCGAAGGATTTTCCCGCTGCAAAAGTTTTCAAGTTAGAACAAAACTATCGTAGCACCACGTCTATACTAAAAGCCGCAAACAACGTCATCAAAAACAACGCCAATCGCAACGAAAAGACGCTTTGGAGCGAGATTAAAGACGACAACAGCATCGAGTATTACGAGGCGTACAACGACCGTGACGAGGCAACCAACGTTGCAAGAGCGATAAACACCTTGCATAGAAACGGCGCAAGTTATTCGGAAATGGCAATTTTGGTGCGCGCAAACTCCGTCACTCGTCAGTTTGAAGAGGAACTCAATTTGCACGGAATACCTTACAAGGTATTCGGCGGGTTCCGCTTTTACGAGCGCAAGGAAATCAAGGACACGCTCGCGTACGTGCGTTTGGCTATAAATCCGAGCGACAACGACAGTATTTTGCGTGTCGTGAACTACCCGAAACGCGGAATAGGCAATACCGCCGTGCAAGAAATGCAAGACGTTGCCAAGGCGCACGGCTTTACCTTCTTCCAAGTGTTGCTCAATCCCGATATGCTTACGCCTTCGACGGCAAAGAAACTTGCGCCTTTTACGGAAATTGCAATGGATTTGGTCAAGTTCTCAAAAGAGATGAAAGCAACCGAATTCGTGCAATACGTTATCCGCCGAAGCGGACTTGAAAACGCACTTGCGACGAGCGGTGACGTCGAGGACGAAAACAGATTGGAAAATATCGAAGAACTCGTCAACGCCGTGCAACAGTTTGAGCAAGACAACAAAGAGTCGAGTATATCCGACTTTATGCAGTCCGTCGCACTCGTTTCCGACACCGACGAAATGTCAAACGATGATTACGTGACGATTGCAACGATACACGCCGTCAAAGGGCTCGAATTCGATTACGTGTTTATCGTTGCGCTCGAAGACGGAATATTCCCGACTCAAAAATCAATAACCGCAGGGGACGTTGAGGAAGAACGCAGGCTTATGTACGTCGCAATCACGCGCGCCCGCAAAAAACTGTTTATACTCAACGCACGCCAACGCTATCGTTTCGGCAAGACGGAATATTATCCGAAGAGCCGTTTCATAGGTGAGATGAGCGGATTTAAACAATCCGTGCGCTACGCAAACTCCGATTATTCCGCCAACTCTTTTACAAACGAAAATCGTATTAAACTCGGCGCAAACAATCCGTCGTCGCAATCTTTCAAAAAGAGCTTGTCCAACGGATTCGATAAATCGTCGCTCATGTCCGCTCAAAAGAAACCGCAATCAGATGCAGATTATTCGCAATTTGCAAAAGACGTTATCGTGGAGCACTCCAAATTCGGTCGCGGTATAATCATACAAACGACGGGAGACGGTGAGGACAAGATTGCCTCGATTGCGTTTAAGGGCCTCGGCGTAAAGCGGTTTGCACTTGCAATTGCGGCTTCCAGCCTCAAAGTTATAGCAAAAGGGGATATTGACGATAATTAACTAATGAGTTATAATTTGGTCGGTGAATTTTATGGATAAACTTGCAAGAATGAAAGAACTTGTCGCAACTCTCAACGAGTGGGCAAGACTATATTACGAAGAGGACGCTCCCGTCGTATCCGACGCCGAATACGACAAACTTTACGACGAATTGCGCAAACTCGAAAGCGAGGAAGGCTATTCGCTCAAAAACAGTCCTACTCATAGGGTAGGCGGTGCGCCAAAAGGTAAATTCGAGCAATCGGAGCATCTTTTGCGCCTTTACAGCCTCGATAAATGCCAGTCCAAAGAGGAATTTGCCGATTGGTGCGGTCGTTTGGTAAAGACGGTGGGATACTTTCCCGACCTAACTTGCGAATACAAGTTTGACGGGCTTACTCTCAATATTTTGTACGAAAACGGTGTTATTCAAAAGGCTACAACGCGCGGAAACGGCGTTGTGGGAGAGATTGTCACCGCTCAAGTCAACACCATAAAAAAACTTCCCAAAACCATTGAATATAAGGGCAAAATCGAGATACAAGGCGAAGGCATTTTGCGTTTGAGCCAACTCAAACGATACAACGAAACGGCTTCCGATCCGCTCAAAAACGCAAGAAACGGCGCGGCGGGCGCAATTCGCAACCTCGATCCGAGCGTAACCGCTCAAAGAGGTTTGTCATTTATGGCGTACAATATAGGGTATAGCGAAAGACCGTTTGCTTCGCAATGCGAAATGCGCGAGTTCTTGAAGGAACAAGGCTTTGAAGTGGAGGGTGACTTTGATGTAGTCCATACTGTCGAGGACGCTATGAAATACGCCGACAACACGGGTGAAAAGCGCGAAAGACTCGATTATCTCATCGACGGCGTGGTGTACAAGGTCAACGACGTGAAACTGCGTGACGAGATTGGTTTTACTGAAAAATTTCCAAAGTGGGCAGTCGCGTACAAGTTCAAAGCAGACGAGATGACCACGACGCTCGACGATGTGATTTGGCAAGTGTCGAGAAGCGCGAAACTCAATCCCATTGCCGTGCTCGAACCTGTCGATATAGGCGGTGTTACCGTGTCGAGAGCCACACTCAACAACTACGGCGATATCCTCAAAAAGAAGGTTAGAATAGGGGATAAAGTGTTCGTTAGGCGCAGTAACGACGTAATTCCCGAGATTATGGGCGTTGCGGTGGAAGTTGACGGCGCAAAAGTCATCGACAAGCCGACGGAGTGTCCCGTGTGTCACGCACCCGTGAAAGAAGTCGGAGCGTTTTTGTATTGCACCGGGGATAATTGCGCACCGCAAATTGTATCGAAACTTGACCATTTTGCATCAAAAGACGCAATGGACATTGACGGTTTCAGTGAAAAAACGGCGGAACTTTTGTATAACGAAACACATTTGGAGGACGCGGTAGATTTGATGAATTTGACCGCTCCCGACCTATTCGGTCTTGACGGTTTCGGCGACAAAAAGATTGCAAATTTGCTCTCTTCAATCGAAAAATCAAAGCATACCACGCTCGATAGATTTATATTCGCACTCGGAATCGACGGTATAGGCAAAAAGACGGCAAAAGACTTGGTTAAACGGTTTAGAACACTTGAAAATCTTTCAAACGCTTCAAAAGCGGAACTCGGCGCAGTAGACGGCATAGGCGATATACTTGCCGACAACGTTTATGCGTTTTTCCGTGATTCTAACAATGTAAATTTCATTGAAAGACTGCTTGCAAGCGGTATCACGTTTGAAGAAAAGGAACAAAAGCAAGGCGTGTTTACTGGGCTTAAAGTGGTGCTTACGGGCTCGCTTCCTACGTACAAGAGAGGAGAGGCAACCAAACTTATCGAAGACAACGGCGGTGAAGTTGCTTCTTCGGTATCCAAAACCGTGGATATCGTGCTTGCGGGTGAAGACGCGGGCTCGAAACTCGATAAGGCTCAAAAACTCGGCATAAAAATCATTGACGAGAACGAGTTTAAGTCAATGCTCGGTATCGAGTAACGACAAATCTCGAGCAATGTATAACAGATAAATTTTCGATAAGACAATAAATCGTTGTAAAAAGAGCCTCTTGTGCTCTTTTTTTCGTTTCTGACCTTCGATGATTTTAGTTATTTTTGCTCGTTTTCGCAAAAACATATTGTTTTTTGCGGATATTATGCGAATTTTCGCCTGCGTTTTTCCAAATGTTTTGCAAACGCTTGTATTGACGGTTAAATTGTGATATTATTAATAAAATTTAATTATAGGCGGACGTACGCGTATATGTATAGTATGACTGGTTACGGCAAGGGTATTGCCGAAAAAGACGGCAAGACCGTTGTCGTGGAACTCAAGACCGTAAATCACAGATTTTTGGACTGCAACTTCAAGTTGCCTCGCACTTTTTTGTTTGTCGAAGACGGCATCAAAAAACTCATTTCTTCCAACCTTTCCAGAGGTCACGTCGAACTTTATCTCACTTACGAGCAAAAAACTGCAGACGACTCTGCTTACGACGTGGATATTGACGTTGCCAACAATTATCTTTGTGCGGTGAAGAAACTCCAAGACGCAACCGGGCTTGAAAACGACGTTACGCTTTCAACACTCCTAAAAGTGCCCGACGTCGTTGTCAAAAAACAAGTCGTCGAGGATGAGGAACTTCTCGGTGAACTTACGATGAGCGCACTTGCCCTCGCACTTGAAAACCTCAAAGCAATGAGAGCCAAAGAGGGATTGTCGCAAAAAGCGGATATTTCCTCAAAACTTGACAATATTCAAGCAAGTTTGGACAAAATCAAGGTATATGCTCCGCTTGTCGTGGAAGATTATCGCAAACAACTAAACGCCCGCATTGCCGAAGTTGTCGAGCCGACGCTCGTAGACAAACAACGCCTTGCAACCGAAGTTGCGCTGTATGCCGATCGTTGCGCAATCGACGAGGAGATCACCAGACTCGGCACTCATATCGTGAATATGCGCGCGCTTCTTGAAAGCGACGAGCCCGTGGGCAGAAAAATGGACTTCCTCGTGCAAGAGTTCAATCGCGAGACCAACACGATCGGATCAAAGGCAAACGATATGCGCATAACCACCCAAGTGCTTGCAATCAAGAACGAAATCGAAAAGATGCGCGAGCAAGCGGCAAATATCGAATGATACGTAGTCGCGATTTTGCGACTATATCCTAAACGAAGCAAAATATTGATAAGGGCATAAAAAACGATACATTTTACATTCAAACGTGCAATTTGAGTTGAGATTGCTCCCAAATCGCAGATTTGAAACGGAGAAGAAATTATGCAAAGAACGGGATTGCTCATCGTTATATCCGGATTTAGCGGTGTTGGCAAAAGTACGGTTATCGGGAATATGTTCGAGGCTATGCCGAATTTGAGATTTTCGGTGTCTTGCACGTCGAGAAAGCCGAGACCGGGTGAAAAAGAGGGCATCGATTACTATTTCGTAACCGAGGACGAGTTTGAAAAGAAAGTTGCAAACGACGAGTTTTTGGAGCATACGCGCACTTTTACCAACTGTTACGGTACGCTTAAATGCGAAGTGGACAGACTGCTTAAAGACGGATACGATATTTTGCTCGACATCAACAGTGTCGGTGCGATGAACGTCAAAAAGGTATATCCCGATTGCGTGACGGTGTTTATCAATCCGCCTTCGCTCGAAGAGCTTAAAAAACGCCTCGTCGGCAGAGGTACGGAAACGCCGGACAGCCTAAAAAAACGCCTTGACGAGATAGAATTTGAGAGTAAGAGCATACCGTATTACGATTTTGTTGTGGTCAACGACGTTGCAAAAGACTGCTCGGATAAAATCGTGGCGTTTTTGGAAAATCGCAGAAAAGAACTTCAAGCCAAAAAGTCAAATTGACCGATTTCGATAAAACGGATTTGCAAAACGGCAAAATCGAATTATCGAGGGCAATCACGTTGACGAATGGTTGAATATTAAAAAGTATAACTTTGAATAAATCGGAGGAACAAACATTATGATGATCGATCCACCAATCGACAAACTCATCAAACACGCAGAGTGCAGATACGCACTCACCGTTGCCGTCGCAAAGCGCACGCGCGAACTCGTCACAAGCGAGAGCGACTATCTTGCAAAGAGCGGAATGAAGCCCATTTCCCTTGCTTGCAAGGAAATTTACGAAGACAAAATCAAAATCGTACACGACTAAAATGCTTTACGGAAAGAACGTTGTTTTGGGCGTAAGCGGTGGAATTGCCGTTTACAAATCTTGCGAAATCGTTTCGAGACTCAAAAAACTCGGGGCGAACGTGGACGTGATTATGACTGATCACGCCCAAGAGTTCGTTACGCCTTTGACCTTCCAAACGTTGTCCAAATCCGCTGTCGTTACCAATCCGTTCGAGCCCGTCAAAGAGTTCGATATCAACCACATATCGCTTGCAAACAAAGCGGATATTTTGGTAGTTGCGCCCGCAACGGCAAATATTATCGCAAAATTTGCGCAAGGTATTGCCGACGATATGCTTACCACTACGTATCTTGCATCCAAGGCGCAAAAACTCATTTGCCCCGCGATGAACTGCAATATGTACGAGGACGAAGCGACGCTTGAAAATATGCGCATACTCAAAGAGCGCGGAGCGCTATTTTGTGATGCCAACGTCGGATTGCTTGCATGCGGTGTGGTCGGAAAGGGCAGAATGGCAGAGCCCGTTGAAATCGTAAACGCAATCGTAGACTATCTCACTCCCGTGCAAGACTTCACGAACAAGCGTGTGCTTATAACGTCGGGCGGTACGGAAGAGTATATCGACGGCGTTAGGGTTATCACCAATCATTCCAGCGGAAAGATGGGGTGCGCTCTTGCCGAGGCGGTTGCGGATAGAGGCGGAAGCGTCGTTTTCGTATACGGCAATATGAGCGTCAAAGTCCCGGGTTGCGTCGAAAAGGCGATTCACGTCACCTCGACTCTCGATATGCTTGACGTTTGCAAGGCGGAATTTGACGGTTGCGATATCGCGATTATGGCGGCAGCACCCGCCGATTATAGACCCAAAAAGCGTTACGAAAACAAAATCAAAGCGGAAACTATCACTATGGAGTTTGTCAAAAACCCCGATATCGCCCGCACTTTGGGTGAGAAAAAGGGTGATAGAAAACTCGTGGTATTCTCCGCAGAAACGGAAAATCTTATCGAGAACGCCAAAGGCAAACTGAAAAAGAAACACGCCGATTTGGTCGTGGCAAACGATGTTACGCAAAAGGGTGCGGGGTTTAATACCGATACCAATATCGCAACGATTATCGACAATGACGGAAAGTGCATAGAGAGCGGTGAAGTACAAAAACGCACTCTTGCCGACATCATTCTCGACAAGGTGATTTCACTATGATTTTGGAAGTTATCGTCGATATATCCACCAACGATATAGACCGCACTTTTGACTACGAGGGCGACGACGTTCCTATAGGAAGTCGCGTCGTCGTTGAGTTCGGAAAAAAGCGCATTATCGGCTTCGTTATCGGCAAGAAAGAGAAGTCCGATTTTGCAAATCTCAAAAGAGCAACATATATCGACTCACCCGTAAGTCCCGAGCAGTTGGGACTTATGAACTTTATGCGCAAAACTTACGACTTGCGCTATATCGACGTAATAAGACTCTTTATTCCCGCAAAACTTCGTGAGGAAAGAGACCCCGAGTATACTCGAAAATTTTTGACGGTTGACGGCACGAAATCTCTTGACGAAATAAAACAGATTATCGGAAATCGCGCCCAAAAACAACAAGAAGCTATTGACTATATTGCCTCAAACGGCGGTCAATTTTTGAGCTTTTTGGTGGCAAAATTCGGCGTATCGGCAATAAACGGACTTCGTGAAAAAGGCGTCGTGGTCGAAAGCGACGTACACGAGCGTTCCACGCCTCTTCAAACTCTCAAACGCGACAACAAACACGTGGTGTTGACGGACGCGCAACGGTCGGCAGTCGACGAGATTATGCACGGCAAAGGCACGTTTTTGATACATGGCGTCACGGGTAGCGGTAAGACGGAAGTATACGAAACCGTTATCGAAAAAATGCGCGAACAAGGCAAAAGCGCGATTATGCTCGTGCCCGAAATCTCGCTCACACCGCAAATGCTCGGACTATTCCGCGCAAGATTCGGTGACGACGTTGCGATACTACACAGCGGACTCAATTCAAGCGAAAGATACGACGAGTGGAAGAGGCTCAAAACTGGCAAAGCGCATATTGCGATAGGCGCGCGTTCGGCAATATTCGCGCCACTCGACAACATCGGCGCAATCATCATCGACGAAGAACACGACACCAGTTATTTGTCGGAGTCCAATCCTCGATACGATACCAAGCGTGTGGCGGAGTTCAGAGCGCAAGCAAACGGCGGCGTTTTGGTGCTCGGTTCGGCAACTCCCGATATGGAGACGTATCTCAAAGCCACCGAGGGCAAATATCATCTCATAACGCTCAAAAACCGTATATCTAAACACGCGCTTCCCGAAATGGAAATCGTGGATATGACGCAAGAGTTCCGTATGGGCAACCGCTCGTTGTTCTCGCTCCCTTTGCAAGAAGCACTCAAAGATACCATTGCAAGAGGGGAGCAAGCAATGCTTTTCCTCAATAGAAGAGGCTTTGCCTCGTTTATAAAATGCAAAGAATGCGGATACATAGCCAAGTGCGAAGATTGCGATATATCGCTCACTTACCACAAAGAGGACAACGAGCTCAAATGTCACTATTGCGGTAGGAGGTATCATGCGCTCACCAAGTGTCCCAATTGCGGTAGCGACCAAATAAAACAAGGACGTATCGGCACCGAAAAAGTCGTGGACGAGCTCAAAAAGCTCATTCCCGGCGTGCGCGTTTTGCGTATGGACAACGACACCACCGTGCGCAAGGACAGTTACTTCAAGATTTTGTCCGCGTTCGGCAACAAAGAAGCGGACGTTCTCGTAGGCACGCAAATGATTGCAAAAGGACACGACTTCGGCAACGTTACTCTGGTTGGTATATTGGAAGCGGACGCCGCGCTTTATTTTAGCGATTATAGGTCGAGCGAACGCACTTTCCAACTCATTACGCAAGTTGCGGGACGTGCCGGAAGAGCGGAAAAAGAGGGGCGCGTCATATTGCAGACTTACGCTCCCAAATATTACGTTTTCCGCTTCGGAAAAAACTACGATTATATCGGTTTTTGGAAAAAGGAAATCAACACTCGTATGGTTACCAAGTTTCCGCCGTTTACAAAGGTTGTGCGCGTGCTTTGCACTGCCGTAAACGAGCAAGACGTCGTTGACACTACGAGGAATATATACAAGGCAATTCAACAAGTCGAAAAGGACAACGGCAAGTTCGTGTATCTCGGCGCAAGCAAGTCTCCCGTGACCAAAATGAACGGGCTTTGCAGATACCAGATACTTATGCGTGTCGTTCCCGACGAGTTTGAAAGAATAATTGAAAAAATCTATGCGATTACCGACGAAAACCGCTCAAAAAAATGCAACGTTTTCGTCGAAATAAATCCGCAAAGTATGATTTGACGGAGGATATATGGCAACACGATTGATTGTGAAAGTTCCCGATCCCATTTTGAGCAAGAAATGCAGGACGGTGGACGCTTTTGACGAAAGACTTTGGACGCTTCTCGACGATATGAAAGAGACCGTAAAGGGCGCAAACGGCGCAGGCCTTGCAGCTCCGCAAGTGGCGGTTTTGAAACGTGTATGCGTCGTAGACACGGAAGAAGGATATTATGAGCTTGTCAACCCGAAAATCACCTCTTGCAGCGGTGAGCAAACGGGGCTCGAAGGGTGCTTGTCTGTGCCAAAAAAGTACGGATACGTGTCCCGTCCTATGAAAGTGAACGTTACGGCACAAGACAGGTTCGGCAAAGAGCAAAAATACAAAGTATCGGGCTTTACCGCTCGTGCGTTTTGCCACGAAATCGACCATCTCGACGGCATAATATATACGTCGAAGTGCAAGGAAGTTCTCGACGAGGAAGAATAATGAAAATAGTGTTTATGGGCACGCCCGATTTTTCGGCAATCGTGCTTGACAAACTCAATTCCGTATATCCCGTAAGCGCGGTGGTTACAGGTCTCGATAAACCTGTCGGACGCGGATATCAACTCAAACCGTCTCCGCTCAAAATCAAGGCGCAAGAGCTCGGTATTCCCGTTTTGCAATACGAAAAAGTGTCGCGTGAAGGCATCGAAGATATACAAAATCTCGCTCCCGACGTCGTGGTTACCGCGGCTTTCGGACAAATATTGAACGAGAAGTTTTTGAGTATACCAAAATACGGCGTCCTCAACGTGCACGCTTCGCTCTTGCCAAAATACAGAGGCTCGTCACCGATTCAGTGGTCGATAATCGACGGTGAGGAAGAGACGGGCATAACCATTATGCGCACGGTAAAAGCAGTCGACGCGGGCGACGTTTTGCTTGAAATCCCCACCAAAATCGGTGAAAAAGAGAACGCGGGCGAGTTGTTTGACCGACTTGCCGATATCGGCGGCGTGGCTATCGTCAAGGCAATCTCGATGCTTCAAGACGGCAGTGCAAAATTTATTCCGCAAGACGAGAGCAAGGCAACGCATTGCTCTATGATAAAGAAAGAAGACGGTCTTATCGACTTTTCAAAGACAGCAAAACAAATAGATTGCTTCGTCAGAGGCATGACGCCGTGGCCGTCGGCATATACGCATTTCGAGGGCAAAACGCTCAAAGTTTTCGACGTGGAAAAGGTTGATTTCGATGGCGACGGAAAATACGGTGAAGTGATTAAAGCAAGCGCAAAAGAGGGCTTGATAGTAAAAGTTGCGGACGGCGCGATGAGGATTTGTCTCTTGCAACTCGAAGGCGGAAAACGTATGCGAGATACGGACTTTTTACTCGGCAGACGAGTGGAAGTCGGTTATATTTTTGAATAATGAGAAAACACATCAATTCGGCACTCAAAATACTTACCAAAGTCTTTTCCGAGGGGACGTATAGCAATATGGCGTTCTACGGTGAGGACGTGAGCGATATGACGACAAAACTCGTCTACGGAGTGCTGGAAAACAATATACAACTCGAATACGTACTCGGCTCGCTCGTGCCCAAGAAACCGCAAAACGTCGTATACGTCTTGCTCAAAATCGGCACGTACGCACTTATGAATTTGACGGACGTTCCCAAGTTTGCTATCGTAAGCGAGTGCGTGGAAGTTGCCAAAATGAACGGAAAAGGCGGTGCAAGCGGTTTTGTAAACGCAGTGCTTAAAAAGGTTGTCGACGGCAAATACACGCTTCCGAACGAAAACGAGGAGAATTATCTTTCAATCAAGTATTCCAAACCGCAATGGTTCATCGATAAGACGATTGAGAGATACGGCAGGGAAAGCGTAATAGCAATGCTTCAAGAACCTTACGACGCGCTTGAACATATCCGCGTCAATTCACGCCTTGCAACGTGCGAGGACGTTGAAAAATGCCTTGAAAAGCACAAGGAAAAATACCAAAAAACCGACGTCGGCGGATATAAAGTGCGCGCGACGGAGTGTATAAAGCGCATGTTTGACAAAGGCCTCGTGACCTATCAATCACCGTCGAGTATGCTTGCGGTGCAGGCTCTCGGAGCAAGAGACGGAGCGCAAATTTTGGATATATGTTCCGCACCCGGCGGTAAGGCAGTGTATTTGAGCGAACTTTGTCCGCACTCGACGGTAATTGCGTGCGATTTGCACCCGCATAGAGTCGCGCTTATCCAAAAATACAAGAATCGTATGCACGTGCCCAACGTCAAAGCATTGCAAGCGGACGCAACCAAACTCAATAGCGATTGGATTGGCAAATTCGATTTCGTGCTTGCGGACGCGCCTTGTTCTTGTCTCGGAACGTATAGAAAGCATCCCGACGTGTTTTTGATGAGAAAAGAGAGCGATATATCGGAACTTGCGCATACTCAAAATTCAATCGCACAAAACGCTTTGGCATATTTGAAAACGGGCGGTGTGATGATATATTCCACCTGCACGCTGTTTAAGGAAGAGAACGACGACGTTGTAGACGCACTCGTCAAAAGCGGAAAAGCCGTGCTCGAACGCATAGATTGCGACAATATCGACGGCGGGAAATATGCCGATAACGTGGGAAAAATTCAAATTTTACCGCACGCGGAATACGACGGTTTTTATATTGCAAAATTGAGGAAGATATGACGACGCAAAAGGAAGGGAAAATCGTACTTTTGGGACTTGACAAAGCTCGCATTGCCGAGCTATTGCCCGATTGTCCGAAATTTACAGCGTCGCAAATATACGGCTTTTTGATGGACGGCAAGGACTTTGACGAGATGACCTCTCTAAAAAAGGAATTGCGCGAGAAGCTTAAAGAGCGGTTTATTGCAAATCCCGTGCGTGTTTTGCACGTCTATAAAGGCAAATCGGGCACGCAAAAGTTTTTGTTTAGGCTCGAAGACGACAATCTCATAGAGGGCGTGTATATGCCTCACGATTACGGCGATACGCTTTGCTTATCTACGCAAGTCGGTTGCCGTATGGGTTGCACGTTTTGTGCGTCGTCGCTTGACGGATTGGTGCGCAATCTCACCGATGCAGAAATGCTCGGACAAGTGATTGCGGTCAATCGCGAAGTCGGCGGAACGGCAAAGAATAGAAAGGTCACCAATCTCGTGCTTATGGGAAGCGGTGAACCGTTTGACAATTACGACAACGTGCTTGCGTTTTTGGACGAGGTGAGCAAAGAGGGCGGTATCAATATAAGCGAACGCAATATTTCGCTATCGACGTCGGGACTTTGCGACAAACTGCGCAAGTTTGCCGATAGCGGTCACAAAGTTACGCTGTCGGTGAGTTTGCACGCTCCGTTTGACGAGTTGAGAAGCGCGCTTATGCCCGTAAACAAGGCGTTTCCCGTTGAGGAACTCATATCGTCGGCAAAATACTATTTTGAAAAGACGGGAAGACGCGTCATCTTCGAGTACACGCTCATTAAGGGCGAAAACGACTCCGACGCTTGCGCAACCGAACTTGCAAGGCTTACCAAAGGTTTTCCATCGCACGTCAACCTTATTCGCTTGAACGAGGTCAAAGAACGCAATCACATCGCACCTGACGTAGACGCAACGGAAGCGTTTTTGCATAAACTCGAAAAACTCGGTGTTTCTGCAACGATACGCAAGAGTCTCGGCAACGACATAGAAGGTGCTTGCGGACAACTGAGAAGAAGATATCTTCAAAACGAACTCAAAGACTGAAAACGCGTCGATATACGATTGAAAATCATATATATAGTATACCTTATATTAGTTAATAGAAACAGATTTAACGATATAAGTAAGCAAAGAAATAATCTTATAAACGAAAACGTAAACTCGATATGAAAACTTACGACGGAAGAGTGATAAAAGCGGTTGCATCAAAATTTTTCGTTGACACCAAAGACGGCGTCAAGGTTTGTTTTGCGCGCAAACGCCTCAAAAACGACGGAATTATATTCGTCGGCGATTACGTTACTATTGCAAAAGACCGCGACAGTTTCGTCATCGAGGACGTCAAACCCCGCAAAAACTGCCTCATTAGACCGTATGTGAGCAATATCGACGTTTGTTTCATCGTCATCGCACCCGAGCCCGAACCCGATTTCGTGCTTGTTGACAAGGTTATCGTCAATTGTCTTGCCGAGGGGATAAAGCCCGTGCTCGTCAAAAACAAGTGCGATATAAACGATATCGATACAAACGAATACCAAGGTGTCGTGGAGCAAATAGATTGTTCTGCTTCAACGAGCCAAAACGTTGACAAAATCAACGAATACGCAAAGGGCAAGACGGCGTGTTTTGCGGGACAATCGGCGGTTGGAAAAAGCTCGCTTCTCAACGCAATTCTCGATAGCGACGAATTGGAAGTGGGAGAGCTCGCTCGCAAGATAAAACGAGGCAAAAACACCACTCGCAAGACGGAAATTTTTGCGGTCGGCAACGATACTTATTTCGTCGATACGTGTGGTTTTTCAATGCTCGAGGCGGCAAAAATCGAGCCTGAAGACTTAAGATTGTACTTTGACGACCTTGAAAAATATCGTCCGGAGTGTCGCTTCAACATGTGCGTGCATATCGACGAGCCCGATTGCGCCGTAAAAGAGCACGTCGGCAAAGAAATAGGCGTCGGAAGATACGAAAGATATAAGACTATATACAACGAACTCGTCCAAAGACGAGAAAACAAATACGATTGAGAGGTGGAACTATGTTGATTGCACCGTCTGTATTATCAGCGGATTTCGGCAATATGGCAGAGGCCGTGAGAGAAGTCAAGGCTTTTGGCGGAGATATAATCCATTGCGACGTAATGGACGGCGTTTACGTGCCCAATATAACTTTCGGCATGCCGATGATAAAGGCAATAAGAAAAAATACCGATTTGCCGGTTGACGTGCACCTTATGATTACAAAGCCCGAAAGATACGTCGGAGCGTTTTGCGATGCGGGCGCCGATATCGTAACGTTTCATCCCGACGCATCCGAGGACGTGCAAGGTGCGCTCGATATAATAAAATCCAAAGGCAAAAAGTGCGGACTCGTGGTCAACGCGGACGTCGATTTCGATATAGTTGTACCGTATCTCGACCAAATCGATTTGCTTGTGATTATGACGGTGCAAGCAGGTTTCGGCGGACAAAGTTTCAAACCCGAGTGCCTCGATAAGGTCAGAACGGGTGAAAAACTTCGCAAAGAGAACGGATATAAATACCTCATCGAAGCGGACGGAGGAGTGATAGAAGACAATATCGCAACCTGCAAAGAAGCGGGCGTAGATATCGCGGTTGCGGGAAGTGCGGTGTTCCGTTCAAAAGATCCGAGAAAGACGATTGAAACGATGCACAATTGCTAAAATCCGTTAGGTTTTCACCGCGAATATTCAAATAATCGATATACTTGCAACAATGTGAAAATCGTTGCTAAAAACCTATAAAATCTTGCTTTTTTTGCAATAAACAATCGGCGTTCATCGCCGATTTTTTATTATCGTGTAACATAAACGATAGTATTTTCATAACTTGTACAAAAACGAGGAGTGAAGATATGAATAAGATTATTTGCATCAATCCGCCCAGATTTATAAAAGCGATTTTGAGACTTTTCTCAAAGAAAAAGAACTCGGACAAGAAAGAATAACCGTATAAAATCGCATTGCATACATAACGAAAATAGCAATAATTATTCTTTGAATATCGTTGCTATCAAAATCCATTCTCTTTGTGCATGGGGGAATAGGGAAAAGAAAAAATTACAACAAAAAAATGCCTTCCTTTCGGAAGGCTAACTTTGATTGCTACATATTTAGAGACAATTACGCTCTGTCAACTTTGCCTGAACGAAGACAATGAGTGCAAACATATACGTCTTCAACACCGCCGGTCGGAGTGTTGACTTTGACTTTTTGGACGTTGGGAGCCCAACTGCGTCTTGTCTTTCTGTTGCTGTGGCTGACTGCGTTTCCGCTCATTCTGCCTTTTCCGCATACACTACAAACTCTGGACATAACTGTACCTCCTAATTTGAACGATTGATATTGTATCAAATACGTTTGGATTTTGCAACCGATTTGCACAAAATTTACGTTTTAGTTGCAAAAAATATTTATTTATAGTAGTATTTATAAAAAGGTTAGGATATGTCACTTACAACTTCAAACAAATTTGGCAAGATTTCCATCAGCGAAGAGGCTATGCAGACCGTTGCAAGCCATACCGCTCAGGACTGTTATGGCGTGGTAGATTTGGTATCACGTCGTTTTAGCGATAACATCGGCCAACTTTGGGGCAAATCGCAACTCGGCAAAGGTGCGATGGTTCAAACCGTCGACAACCTTATTTACGTCGAGTTGTTTGTTGTTTTGAAGGTGGGGGTAAACATCGAAGCAGTAAAAAAGTCCCTTGCGGATGCAGTCAAGTTCTCGCTTGAAACGTTTACGGGTATGCGCGTTAAACGCGTTCACGTCAACGTCGTGGGTATCCGCGTGTAAGGTTATACGATAAAATGAATAGGATTGACGGATTAAAATTCAAAGAGATGCTGGCAGGCGGTGTCAAAGCTCTTGAAATGAACAGGACCATCGTTGACGAACTCAACGTATTTCCCGTTCCCGACGGAGATACGGGCACGAATATGTCCTTGACGCTTGCATCGGCAATGCGTGAGGCAAACGCTTGCGGGTCTTTACTCATCGACGAAATCGCAATGGCGTTTTCAAAAGGCGCACTGAGAGGCGCAAGAGGCAACTCAGGCGTTATATCTTCGCAAATTTTCAGAGGCTTCGCAGTCGCGCTGGAAGGTAAGGCGGATTTGACGCCCAAGACTTTCGCAGAGTGCCTCAAAAAGGGCACGGAAATCGCATATAGTGCGGTCACTAAGCCCAAGGAAGGCACTATTCTTACAGTTGTGAGAGTTATGGCGGAAGAAGCAGCGGCCGCATGCAGAGGCAAGAAGGTGGAGTTTGACGCTTTCCTCAAACGCGTTATAGACGCTGGTGAAGATATCCTTCAAAAGACGCCCGATATGTTGCCCGTCCTCAAAAAAGCAGGCGTCGTCGATGCCGGCGGTAGAGGTCTCGTGACTGTGTTTGACGGTATGTATCGCACGCTTGTCGGGGAGGAACTTGTCCTAATAAGCGGTGGCAAGGTCGAAGGAAATGACTTTGCAGAGATTAAAACCGTTGGGGAATTCGACCCTCTTGAAAACGACTACGAGCATATCACCTTCCAATATTGCACGGAATACTTCATTACACACCTCAAAAACGAGGTTACCGACGCTGCAATCGACAAATATCGCGATTATCTCACAACGATAGGCGATTGCGTGCTCGTCATCGGTGACACCGACCTCGTAAAAACACACGTCCACACCAATCACCCCGATAGAGCACTCAAAGCGGCTCTCAACCTCGGTGAACTTGACGGCGTGAAAATCGAGAATATGCTCGAACAAAACCGCAAAATCCACGCCAACGACAAGCCCGAAGAGGAAGTGGAACTCAAAGATTACGCTATGGTATCCATTTGCTCGGGTGACGGTATGGCAAACATTTTTAAAGACTTGATGGTGGATATAATCGTCGAGGGCGGACAAACGATGAACCCGAGCGTTGACGATATTCTCAAAGCAGTCAATGAAGCCAATGCGAAAAACGTGTTTATCTTGCCTAACAACTCCAATATAATTCTTGCCGCAAACCAAGCAAAAGAGCTTGCAAGGGCGCAAGTTTTCGTTATTCCGACCACCAATATGCCACAAGGTATCTCCGCATCGCTGATGTTTGACGCAGATAGCACGCCGGAAGAGAATTACGATAATATGTGTGAGGCAATCAAGAGCGTCGAGTGCGCAGAAATCACCCACGCAGTACGTTCTACGAGAATGAACCGTTTCTCTGTCAAAGAAGGCGACATCATCGGCATCTGCGACAAAAAGTTGGTTGCAAAAGGCTCGGACGTCGAACAAACGACGCTCGACACCATCGAAAAACTTGCAAAAGGCAAAGATATGTTGTCGGTCTACTTCGGTCAAGACGTGACGCAAGAAGAAGCAGACTCGCTTATGCAAAAAGTTGCCGATAAGTTCGATTGGCTGGAAACCGCGTGTTATAGAGGCGGTCAACCGCATTATTATTACATACTTTCGGCTGAATGATATGTTGCAACTCAAAGATATAAAAGGCGTCGGTGACGCAACGGTGAAAAAACTTCACGACCTTGGCATCAACAGTGTGTTCGAGGTCTTTTCATTTTTGCCGAGAAAATATATCGACTTGCAAAAGCCCGTAAGAGTTTTCGATGCTCCGCAAAATCAACTCTGTTTACTAGAGGGCAGAGTAGAAAAGATAGGGGACGTATCACCGAGGGGCAAACGCTCATTTTTCGTCACGTTCAGCGACAACCTTTCAAATAACAAAACTTATTTCAAAGCGACGTTTTTCAATATGCCGTTTTTGCATGACGGATTTCAAGTGGGACAAAATTATAGAATGCTCACGAGGTTGACTTCCGACCGAGGTGCGCTAGTCGTAGTAAATCCGTCGCTTGAAAAGATAGAGAAGATATCCAAACTCGACGGCATTTACACCGTATATCCGCTCAAAAACGTGATGGGGCAGAACGCATATAAGAATATAGTTTATTCTGCGCTCGACACGCTTCAAAACGTAAAGTACGAGGGAAGTCTTGCCAAAATCAACAGAGATATGGCAACTTGTTTTGAGCTTGTCCATCGACCACATAACCTCGATATTGCCGAAAGAGCGGTGAAATCGCTTGCGTCGCTCGATATTGCCATAGTGCTCTCGATTTATAGAAAACTGCGCAAAAACGGCAAAAAAGAGAGAAAAGTATTTTATAATTTAACTGATTTTAGAATAGTTGACTATATTTCCGCACTAAAATTTACTCCAACTACCTCGCAAATTCAAGCGTTTGACGATATATTGAACGACATCGAATCTTCACATACGATGTCGAGAATAATAAGCGGTGACGTCGGGAGCGGTAAGACTGCGGTTGCGTTTTTTGCAATGTACCTTGCGTCCGCTTGCGGTAAACAATGCGCGCTTATGGCACCGACGGAAATTCTTGCAAAACAACATGCAGAGAAATTTGCGCCTATCGCACAAAAACTCGGAATAAAATACGCGCTTCTTACGAGTTCCACGACTTCGGCGCAAAGAAAAGTTATTCTTGACGGGCTAAAAAGCGGTGAAATATCTTGTATAATAGGCACTAACGCACTCGTTAGCGACGATGTGATATATCGCAATCTTACGCTTGCGATTATCGACGAACAACATCGTTTCGGCGTAAACGTGAGAGGAAAACTCGAAAAAAAAGGTGCGTGCGACGTTTTAAGCATGACAGCAACGCCAATTCCTCGTTCTATGGCGCTGACTTTTTACGACGATATCGCAATATCTCGTATAGAAAAGCGCGAAGACGCCAAAACCAATGTTATCACAACGGTTTCAAACGACCTCGATACGCTTCTATCTCGCATATGTAATGCGTTAGATGACGGAAAACAAGCGTTTATCGTGTGTCCGTCAATCGTTGACGCCGAAGGGAACGATTTGACGTCGATAGAAAGTTTTGTGCGTGATTATAAAACGATTATAGATAAATATGCGACGTCGGTTATTCACGGAAAACTGTCCAACGAAGAAAAAGAAAGCGCGATGAACGATTTTTCAAACGGAAAAACTCAACTTTTGGTTGCTACAACGGTTATCGAAGTGGGCATAGACACAAAAGCAACCGAGATATTGGTCGTCAATGCCGATCGTTTCGGACTTGCGTCGCTACATCAATTGCGCGGACGCGTCGGAAGAGACGGATCGGAAGCACATTGCTATCTGCATTCCTCGTCGCAAAGCGAAAAATCGGTGGAAAGACTGGATATTCTTTGCAAAAGCAACGACAGACAATATCTCGCCGAGGCGGATTTTGCCATGCGCGGAGCGGGTGATTTTATCGGTACAAGACAAAGCGGTCGTTCGACTACGCCCATTTTTGCCTTGCAAATGAACGGTGAAGTGCTCAAAAACGCCAAATCGTATGCCGAAGAGAACTTGTCAAATCTTCCTCTTTATGACTTACTTGCGCTTACGAGAAGAAGTAAAACACGAGTCGACGCTTTCCTCGAAGAACTTGACGAAGTGACACTCAACAGTTGATTTTTTTACGATTTGTGCCTCACGCGTGGTTGATTTTATAGTATTTTGCAATGTTATTTGACATTTTCACAAGAATATGTATAATATAATTAAATGGTGGTGCAGTATTCTAGTCAGATTCCACCGACTCGGAGGCGGGGGTAAAATATCGCCGAAGGGCATATCGATGAAGTTTCTGGTGACGGCTTCTTTTGCCCAAATTGGGGCTGTTGCTGGGAGTTAAGGTTTTTGGGCGGCTTGCAACGGCATGCAAACCCCGTACCAATTTCCGTGGAGACCCAACTCGGTGGGCAACGTAAAAACTGCCTACTGACTGGGGTGAAACCTGATATGCGGTGTGAAAATGCTGTGTACAGTGTAGCCTGCTTTGAGTGACGTATAGGGATTAGGGAACCACGCCTTTTCGTATGGCCAATACGCGACGGTGATTGCCCAATGAAATGTACGCTGCAAAAAAAGATAAGGGCGGGCGGAATCTGTCAAGGAAATCTTCTAGACTGTTCTTTGAGGCAATCTGGGGATTATAGTGTGCTCTAAGTGGCGATTCGGTTTCTTCTTGAAGACGATGCGACGAGTAATAGGAAACTTCTCGGACGGTGACGACGAGTTTCGGCGCAGGGAAATCCTACCGAACCTATGGCGCAAGGTTTACCCAAATTGTCACCACCATCCAAAGCAATAAATTTTGAGGTATTTAGTGGATAATCTCAATCAAAAAGAAGCAGACGCTTCCAATATACCGTTGCCATCGAAAGAGCAGTCTTCCGATGGTATTTCTTTTTCGCAAAATAGCCAAAACGGCTCGGTAGATACTCAAAATGCCGTGACTATTGACAAAATTTCAACTGACGTTGCAACCGCGCGTCAACAAAAGAACGAACATCCCGACAAGAAAAAAAAGAACAAGAAAAAGCGCAATCTCTGGTGGATAAAAGCGATTGTGATTTCTCTCGTTTTGTCTGCGTTTTTCTCATATATAAGCAACCTTGTCGAAAACGCCGACCAACTTGTCGTAGTTATCGTACTGCTTGCGTTTCTCGTGCTTACGGGTATCTTGTTCGACGCAATCGGCGTATCGGTGACTTCTTGTGACGTAACGCCTATAATATCGATGGCTTCGAGGAAAGTTTACGGCGCAAAAACGGCGTTAAACCTCGTCAAAAACAGCGATACAGTATCGAGTATTTGCAACGACATCATCGGTGATATTTTCAGCATTATATCGGGTGCTTGCTCGGCGGCTCTCGTCGTCAAAATCACTATATCCCTTCAAGAAACGTGGCAAATCGTCGTGTCCATCGCCGTGTCTGCGCTCGTATCGGCAATAACGATTGGCGGTAAGGCGTTTATGAAGAAGATTGCAATCGACAATTCCAAAGACTTTGTTATGTTCGTAGCGCGAATACTTGCAATATTCTCAAAGGAAGAGAGAAAAATACGCAAGAAAAATGTAGCCGACAAAGCCGAAAATTCGGGCAAACCGAACAAATCAACCAAATCCGACAAAAACGAGAAAGTCTAAAAATCCTATAAAACGATAACAAAATCGCAACAGTATCCTCAAAATCAAAAGACAAATAAAATATATAATTCAAATAAACGCAACGACTTTTTTCGCTTGAAATTATGCGACTTGACAAGTATATACAAGACAAATACAATCTGAAATCCCGCACCTATGCTGAAAACCTCATAAAAACGGGCAACGTTTTAGTGGACGGAAAAGCAGTGACAAAAAGCAGTGCGGACGTTGACGAATCCAACGTCATCGAGATTTCGGACAGTCAAAACTTTGCTTCGCAAGGTGCCTATAAGCTCGAAAAAGCGTTTGAAGAGTGGCATATCGACGTTATCGGCAAACGTTGCGCGGATATCGGTTGCTCAAACGGCGGATTTACCGATTGTCTTTTGAGACGCGGTGCAGACAACGTGCTTGCAATTGACGTCGGGGAGTGCGCGCTTGAGCAAAGATTGTTAGATAGCGGAAAAGTCAAATTTTTGCGCGCTAACGCAAGGGAACTTCCACCGCTTAAACAAGTTGATTTTTTATGTAGCGATTTGAGTTTTATATCCCTTAAACACGTGCTCGGTTCAATTTTTTCGCTATTGAAAGACGGCGGAGAAGCGGTGGTTCTCGTCAAACCTCAATTTGAACTCGACAAGTCCGCTCTCAACAAAAACGGCATAGTAAAAAGCGAAAAATTGCGCAAAAACGCCCTTGAAAACGTCAAAAACTATGTCCGCGATTGCGGTTTTACAATCAAAGGCGAGACAACCTCACCAATACGCTACGAAAATAAAAACATTGAGTATTTGCTGTATTTGCAAAAGATTTGATAGAATTATTGCGTTTAAATTAAATAATTCGAGAAAATAAGAGTGGCAAGTGCCACTCTTTTGATTTTAACATTACTAAATATCGGCTTTGATATCTTGCGATATCGTTTTGAATATATTTACAATTCTATTTATTTTCCGTATCGGCAGTATCGGCGTTTTTTGTCGTTTCGACTGATTTCGTATCGGTGACCGCTTGAGCGTTTGCGTTGTCGCTGTTTTCGGCATCGGCGTCTTTGGTTTTGGATTTTTTGGACTTCTTTTTTTTGCTATCGTCGGCGTTTTGGTCTTGTTTGCCAATCTTGGTATCGGGGTAGGACGGTTTGGATTTTTTGTTCTTGCCGAAGTATACGCACACGACGATTATTATAGCAAAAATAAGTCCCGAGAGCCCCGCGACGAGTTTCGTGCCAAATTCGGAAATACAAATCAGTGTTTCGAGCATGTTTTTATTATACAACGAGTAGAAAAAAAGTCAAACGTATTAACGCAAAGCGTAAAAATGCATAAAGTTGCAAAAAGTATATAAAATATTCATTTTATACTTGTATTCAATAGGTGAATGTTGTATAATACGCATAAATGAAAGAGAAAGTTGCAATCGTTACCAAAGCGGGCTTGACCGAAATTAAAGAGCGTATTGCCATCGTTGATGAGATAAGAAACGACGGCAATTTTGACGTATACGAGCTCAAAGCCGGCGATGAGTATAAAGACGACACTGCGATTGCCGTGGTTTTCGGCGGTGACGGAACGATGCTCGAAGCCGTTCGAGAGGCAAAAGGCAGAGATATCTCGTTTTTTGGCGTAAATCTCGGCAATCTCGGATTTTTGACGTCTTGCGAGAAAAACGAGAGCGCAAAAAATATCGTCAAAGCCCTAAAAGAGCGCAAATGCGCGGAGCGTATGCTGCTTTGCGGAAGTATAGATGGCAATTATTTTCAAGCGCTCAACGAGGTCGTTATAAAGAGTGCGACGTCGAGACCTATATACGTAGACTTGTATATAGACGGCAATTTCGTTGATTGCTATCATAGCGACGGTGCAATCGTGGCGTCTCCGACGGGCTCTACCGCGTATTCGCTTTCGGCGGGAGGACCTATCGTTGCTCCGAGCGTCGACGCGCTTACAATCAATCCGATTTGCCCTCACTCGCTTCATTCTCGTCCGCTCGTTGTGGGCGCAAACTCAAAAATCGTCCTTTCGCTTCACGGAAGTGAGACGGCAAGTGTTTTTGCCGACGGAAAATTCATTTTTAGCGCAAAAGACGGCGACGAAATCGTCGTGAACAAGTCCGAAAACAAAGCAAAATTTATCATTGCAAATAACGATGATTTTTATAAAAAACTACTTCAAAAGATGAACAGATGGGGAGTTACCTCACGGTAAATCCAAAGGATAAGGTGATAATTATGGCAAGAGCAAATCGTCAACTAAAAATTTTGGATATCATATCCAAACACGATATTGACACGCAAGAAGACCTCGTAGATTATTTGCGTCAAGAAGGTTTCAACGTAACGCAAGCGACTATATCTCGCGATATAAAAGATATGGGCATCATCAAGACGCTTGCAAGCGATGGCAGACATTATAAATACGCCGCGCAACAACAAAAAGAAACCAACGCAGCGGACAAATATCTCAATATGTTCAAGAATACGGTTATTTCCATACGCAGTTCCGGCAATCTTATCGTATTGCGTACCGAAGTCGGTAGCGCAGGTCCTGCGGCTGAGCTCATCGACAAACTTGCGTATGACGAGGTTTTGGGCGTAGTTGCCGGCGACAATACGATATTTGTGGCGGTTGACGGCGTTGAGCACGTTGATATCGTGCGTCGTAGACTTGAAGATTTGCTTGAAGCAAACAGACTTTTCAACTAAAAGTTATAACTTAGACCAAAATGCTCTCTCAATTATCAATTGAAAACATCGCACTAATCGACAAACTCGAATTGACGCTCTCAAACGGTCTCAACGTCTTGAGCGGCGAAACGGGCGCGGGCAAGTCTATAATCATAGACTCGCTAAATTTCGTTTTGGGTGAAAGAGCGGACAAATCGCTTATACGCTACGGCACTGATCAAGCGGTGGTGCAAGCGGTATTCGAGGGCTATCTTACGCAAAGTGTCAAGGAATATCTCGATGATTTGGGAATAGATGCCGAAGACGTACTTATTTTGCGCCGTAAAATGACCGTTGACGGAAAAAACGAGTGTCGTATAAACGGCAGAATTTCAACTCTTTCAATCCTAAAAGGATTGACGGAAATGCTCGTTGACATTCACGGACAACACGAACATCAATCTTTACTCAAGAGTTCAAATCATATCAAACTGCTTGACGATATGGGCGAAAACGCGGTCGAAAATGCAAAAGAAAAAGTTGCAAAAACGCACAAAAAATACGTGTCGCTCAAAAACGAATTTGCCAAATTCGGTGACGCAAGCGAGAGAGAACGCAAACTTGACGTTCTTACGTACCAAATAGAAGAAATCGAAAAAGCAGACGTCAAAGACGGCGAAGAAGAGGAACTTTTGGCGCAACGCAAGCGTATTCGCAATATGGAAAAAATAATTTCCGCATTGTCGGACGCAAAGCGTATACTCGACGGCTATGACTCGACAAGCGTGAGTGCGTCTATCAAAAATTGCTCGTCTTTGCTAAATTCCATATCGTCTTACGACGATCAAATAACACCGCTTACGGATAGATTGGACAGTGCAAAGGTTGAAATTGCGGATATAAGCGATACGCTGGAAGATATGCTCGAAAGGCTTGATTTCGATGCACGCTCGGCGGAAAAAATCGAAGAAAGACTTGAACTCGTGCGCACGATATTGCATAAATACGGCGGAAATTGGGACGCTATGCAAAAGTTCTATCAAAATGCAAGCGAAGAGGCAAATATGCTTGCAAATGCCTCCGAAACAGTCGAAAAACTCGAAAAAGAGATAAAATCCGCACGAAAAGAACTTGTGGACGACGCACAAAATCTTACGGCAATACGCCAAAAAGTCGCAAAGAAGTTTGAAAAGGATATAACCAAAGAACTTTGCGATTTGGGTATGAGCGGATCTACGTTCAAAGTGGATATACAAACTACCGACGAGCCCGACAAGATAAGCGAAAGCGGTGCGGATAGCGTGGAATTTTTGATATCTCCCAACGTCGGAGAACCTTTAAAACCGCTCGCAAAAATAATATCCGGCGGTGAAATGTCGAGATTTATGCTTGCTTTCAAAAATATCGTCGCGGGCATAGACGGTATCGGTACGATGGTATTCGACGAGATAGATACGGGAATTTCGGGCAATATCTCAGCGGTAGTGTCAGAGAAGATGTGCAATATATCACGCAATAGACAAGTTATTGCCGTGACGCATATGCCGTCGCTTGCGGCTATGGCAGATAGCCACTATCTCATAGCAAAGTCGACTCAAAACGGTAAAACGCTTACTCACGTCGATTTGCTCGAGGACGATACGGACGAGGTGGCAAGACTTATCGGCGGAAACGATTATAGCAAATACGCAGTGCCTCACGCACACGAGATGAAAGCGTGGGCGCAAAGATACAAAGAGGGCATTGCAAAATAACGAGTATCGCAAACAATTGTCGAATTTGAAGATAATATAGCATTATCACAAGCAAACGATAGCAAATTGCCTATTTCGTTTGCTTTTTCTTTGCAAATGTGATTTAATCAATATGCGAGTTAGCCGGACGGTCGCATGAAATATTTGAGGAAAGTCCGAGCATCACAGGGCACGGGTGCCGGGTAACTCCCGGTGAAGGCGACTTCAAGGACAGTGCAACAGAAAAATACCGCCGATTTTTCGGTAAGGATGGAAAGGCGAGGTAAGAGCTCACCCGCAATTTGGCAACAATGCGCGATGTAAACCCCACTCGATGCAAGATCGGGAACGCGAAAAAGTGGCCCGCAAAGTTCCCCACATCGCTTGAAACGTGCAGAAATGTACGTTCTAGATAGATGACCGTCAAACACAGAACTCGGCTTACAGACTAATCTCGCTATGGAAAAAGAAGGTGCAAGAGCCTTCTTTTTCCTTTACAAACGGCGGATTTCGTTTTTCTGACAATATTAATTGTTTTTACTACAAAACTATTTTGTCTGCTATTATCACTGATTTTGCGTTGCGGTAATTTTGTATAAACCGTTGTAAATTTTACGTTATTTTTATTAAATGTCGATATTTTGGCAATAAATAACTTATGGTTTATGCGATAACTATTGTAACTGTCGCGGTTTTCTTCGTCGTATACTTACTGACGCGTGAAAAACCGAGAGATAAACATGCAAAAATACTCGGTGAAAAGGATTATAATTCCGCTTGCAAGGAGTTTGTGCGCCATATGCCGTTGCCCGAAGAGTGCGGATGTGTCAACGATAAATTTTATAAAAGACATATAAAATTTGCGCTTTTTACCCTCAAAAACAAGAAATATAAGGGAATATTTGACGATTTTCTTGAAAATACGAATCTTTTGCAACCGCTTTTGAAGGCGGAGTATTCTTGCCTTGCGGATTTGGCAAGCGTTGCAAACGAGCCGAGATGTGTAAAAATTGCCAGGTTTTGCCTTGAAAGTTCAGATTATATCTTTATAGCCGACAGGGTAAAAACTATATTTGACGAGCAAAACAAAATCAGGACGATAACGTTCGGTGAGATTTTGCACATGAAAGAGGCGTTCTTGTACACCTTGCTCGAGAAGGCGTATTTCGTATTCAACGACTTAAAAACGTTGACCAAAGTAATGATAATCGCAAAGAAGTACGTAAACGACGACGGAAACCCGTTGCTTGACAAAAAATATAAGTCATATGCGAAATCAAAACTGTTTTTGAGTTTGTGCGCGATAAGTGCAGGGTATAGCGGTGAATCACATAAAAAATCTTTCGTCGATACGGTTGACGAAATCTATGCAAAGTACGTAAGATTGCTCGACAGCTTGCAAAGCGTGTTGTATTACGATTTTTCAGTGCATTATTCTCCGCTTGAAATATTCGACAAATTCGATAGTTTTGCCAATGCGACGGAAACGCAAAAAATCAATTTTCTCACCTTGTTTTCAAAACTCTCCGACAAGGAAAATCTCGACGAGTTTATGTACGCGATAAGAGTGGAGAAGTATATGACTACATCGTCCGCGGGGCACGCAAAAGTGTGGCGCCATTCGTTATTCGATAGAAAATACTGCGTTATATCTCAACGTCAAAATCTATCTATGCTCGCGTCCGCTTTGCGTTCGAATATATTTATGAAGATATACTTTGACAACGTAAAAGAGGTTAAAAAACAAAATAGTATTTCAAAAATCATCGATTTTGAGAATACTTTTGAACCGGTTTACAAGTTTTCAACGATAAATTTCGGTTTGTCCGTGCAAAACGATGTTTTACGGTTGTCACCTCATTTGCCATTCAACGTTGTCAGTGCGGATGTTGCATTCAAATCGAAAGATACAACGCACAGAGTGAAAATCCTAAAAGGTGAGGAAGAAAAGATATATCTCGGAAATACGCAAATCAAGGGAACGCGCCTTATTAAACTTGCCGATAAGCCACTCGATATAACCGTCATTGTAAAAGAATAACGTCGGCGATGCCTTCGACGTAATAGTATCCGATTGTACAAGGATAATTGCGATTTTATTGATTTTTAGAAAATAACGAGCAAAAATCCGCTTAATTGAGGCGTTTTTTCATATTTTGTTGACTATTATATTTTCTTTTGTTATTATTTTTTAGTTATCACATGCACACGCAAGCGCGAGTGCAGGTTTTGTCAGGAGTATTTTATGAAAGAAAAGATGGACGGCATCAAAAATTCCGCATTGCAAATGATTGCAGATGCAACCAATTCTGCGGAACTTAATAATGTCAGAGTCAAATATCTCGGCAAAAGCGGTGAAATATCATTGCTTATGAGAGATATGGCAAACGTTCCCAAAGAAGAACGCCCCAATATGGGTAAACTCGTCAACGAGTTGAGAGGCGTTGTGGAAGGTGCTCTCAGCGAAAAGAGTGCAAAAATCGAGCAAGAAGAGAAACTTGCAAGGCTCAAAGCCGAAGAAATCGACGTAACTTTGCCCTCAAACGGCTTGGGCATCGGCACTTTGCATCCGCTCACACTTATTAAAAACGAGCTTATAGATATATTTACGGGTATGGGATTTACCGTAGCGGAAGGACCCGAAATCGAAAGCGATTTGTACAACTTCCAATTGCTCAACGTGCCAAAAGACCATCCCGCAAGAGATATGCAAGACACGTTCTACGTCAACGACAACGTTGTTTTGCGTACGCAAACGTCTGCCGTTCAAGCAAGAATTATGCAAAATCAGCAACCGCCTATCCGCATCGTGTCGCCCGGAAAAGTATATAGAAGCGACGACGACGCCTCACATAGCCCCATTTTCAACCAATTTGAAGGTCTTGCCATTGACAAACATATCACGATGGGAGACTTGCAAGGTTGCTTGCAAACTTTTGCGGAAAAGATATTCTCAAAGGACACCAAAGTGCGTTTGCGCCCGTCCTATTTTCCGTTCACCGAGCCGTCGGTTGAAGTTGACGTGACTTGCTCTATGTGCCACGGCAAAGGTTGCCGTGTATGCAAAGGCACGGGCTGGGTTGAAATCCTCGGCGCGGGTATCGTAAATCCCGCGGTTTTGGATATGTGCGGAATTGACAGCAGTGTATATAGCGGATTTGCATTCGGATTCGGAATAGACCGTATCGCTATGATAAAGTACGGCATTCCCAACATCAAAATGCTCTATGAAAACGACGTACGTTTTCTTAAACAATTCAATTAAGGGGGCAAAGGTATGTTAGTTCCTATTTCGTGGCTTAAAGATTACGTAGATATCGACGTCAAACCCGAAGTGCTTGCAAAAAAACTCGTCGCAATCGGTTTTGAAGTGGAAGAAATCATATATCAAGAAAGACAAGCGACCAACGTCGTAGTAGGCAAAATCGTCAAAGTCGACAAACATCCCAACGCCGACCGTTTGCGCGTTACGCAAATCGATATCGGAGACAAGACAATACAAGTTGTCACCAACGTTCCCGTCGAGGGCGGAGAAACCATTGCGGTTGCGCTTGACGGAGCACACCTTGCGGACGGTCACGACATCAAAAAGGGTGAACTTCGCGGTGTAGTGAGTGAAGGTATGCTTTGCGGACTCGAAGAAGTCGGCGTGACGGAAGACGACGTGCAAAATCAAAAGACGGGGGATATTATCCGCTTTGAAGAAGGTACGACGCTCGGACAAAACGCACTCAAAGCACTCGGATACGACGATATTATTCTCGACGTGAGCGTCACGGCAAATCGTCCGGACTGCAACAGCATTTATAAAATGGCAAAAGAAGTCGCAGTTGCGCTCAAAACCTCTTGTAGAGAACCTGAAATCGATTATAAGGTCAGCAATACGGGCGCAAAAGTCACCGACATGGTGACCGTTGACGTCCAAAATCAAGTGCTTTGCCCAAGATATATGGCGGCAGGCGTGAAAAACATCAAGATTTTCCCGTCCTCGCAAAAAATCAAATCGAGATTGCGCGCGGTTGGTATCCGTCCGATTAACAATATCGTTGATATCACCAACTATGTGCTTACCGAAATCGGTCAACCGATGCACTCCTTTGATAAGAGAGAACTCGAGGGTGGAAAAATCGTCGTTCGCAACGCAAAGAACGGTGAGACCATCCAGACTCTCGACGGCAAGCAAAACACGCTGAGCGACAGTATGCTCGTAATCTGCGACGCATACAAGCCCGTTGCGGTTGCCGGCATTATGGGCGGTGAAAACAGCGGTATTCGGCAAGATACCGCGGAAGTCGTTTTCGAGGCGGCAAAATTTGCACGCGACAACGTAAGACGCACCTCTCGCGCACTCAACTTGCGTTCCGACAGCTCCGCAAGATTTGAAAAAGGCATCGATTTCGCATCGCAAGAGTACGGATTGAAACGTGCTTTGACGCTTGTTTATCAAACGGGCGCGGGCGATATCGTTGAGGGAATAATCGACGTCAAAGTCGACTATCAAAAGGTGCGTGAAATCAAGTTCACAACGAGAAAACTCCAAGAAATCCTCGGTTGCAAAGTGCCCAAATCCGCTTTGGTGTCCATACTCGAAAGACTCGGCATAGAAGTGGTTGACGGTGACAAATGCCTTGTCGCAAAGGTCAAAGAGGACAGAGAAGATATCGTCGGTGTAAACGATATTGCGGAAGAGTTTATCCGCGTTTACGGCTACAATCATATCAAACCGACGTTGTTTGAATACGCAACGCTCACCAAGGGCGGTATTCCCGACAATTTGAAGTTTGTCAATATCATCAAAAACACGCTTTGCGCGTGCGGTTTATCGGAAAGCGTAACGTACTCGTTTACGTCACCCAAATTCGTCAATCAACTCAATCTCGACGAGAACGATACCGCTCGCAATGCAATCAAGCTCGTCAATCCGCTCGGCGAGGCGTTGAGCGTTATGCGCACCACGCTTACGCACAGCATGATTGAAACCATGTGCTACAATATCACGCACTTCAACAAGGGCGCAAAACTCTTCGAGGTCGCAAAGGTGTATTTGCCAAAAGAGCTACCGCTCAAAGAATTGCCGTACGAAGAGAGCAGACTTTGCATCGGTATGTACGGTGAGGGAGTTGACTTCTTCACGATAAAAAGCGCACTCGAAGAGACTTTCAAGGCGCTCCATATCAACGAAAAATTCGTGCGCTCCGCAAGACCGTATTTGCATACAGGCAGAGGTGCGGAGATTATCGTCGACGGCAAAAGCGTAGGCTTCGTCGGTGAAGTTCATCCCGACATTGCGGACAACTACGGCATCGACAATTTCAGATTGTACGTTGCGGAAGTCTCAATCGACAAAATTTTCAACGAGAAACGCCTCGAAAAGAGCAAATTTACTCCGTTCTCCAAGTTCCCGATTATCGAACGCGACCTTGCCGTCGTAGTCGACGATAGCGTTCTTGCGGGTGATATGACGGACGCGGTTCTCGGTGCGAAAATCAAATATCTCACCGACGCAAAGGTATTCGACACCTACAAGAGCGAGCAAATCGGTCAAGGCAAGAAGAGCGTTGCGATGAGCTTTGCATTCTCGTCGCTCGAACGCACGCTTACCGACGACGAAATCGCAACCGAAATGGCAAAAATCCTTTCCGTCCTCAAACGCAAAGTCGGTGCAAAGATAAGATAAAATCAATAAAAAATACAACTTTTAAGGGCAAATTATTATGTTTGACGCAAAAAGTCTTAACACCCTCGAATATCCGCAAATACTTGCAAGATTGAGCGATTTTGCTCAATCGCAAGGCGGAAAGAAAAAGGCAAGATGCCTCGTTCCGTTCGAGACCATAAGCGAAGCCGACGACGCACTCAATGAAACGGCGGAAGCGGATAAAGTGTTGTTTGAATACTCGCTTTCTCCCAATTTTGCCGTTGACGACGTTGCAGATATCCTTATAAAAGCCAAGAAAGGTGCAGTGCTTTCTATTGCGGATATTTTGAAGGTCGGAAGGTCGCTTCGAGTTGCGCACAAAATCAAAAAAACGTTGACTGGCGTCAAGGATTGCCCGATTTTATACGATATCGCAAGCAGGCTTTACGAGAACGAACCTCTTGAAAAAAGCATTTTTGAGGACTTTTTGAGCGAGACGGAAGTCGCGGACAACGCAACGGCGGAATTGAGACAAATCCGCATTAGAATACGCAAACTCAACGACAACGTCCGCACCAAATTGCAACTTTTCATAACGTCACCGCAATATTCCAAATATTTGCAAGACAGTATCGTTACGATGCGCGGGGATAGATACGTCATTCCGCTCAAAAGCGACTTCAAAGGCTCTATCCCGGGGCTCGTACACGATCAATCCGCTTCGGGATCTACGCTTTTTGTAGAGCCGATGCAAGTTGTGGAACTCAACAACGAACTCAAAGTGGAACTCGTCAACGAGCAACTTGAAATCGAGCGTATTTTGCGCAATTTCTCGTCGACGATTATGGGAAGCGCGGACAATATATCGTGGTCGTATCAAAATATCGTCGATCTCGATATGATATTTGCAAAAGCGCAACTTGCAAGGGAATATAAGGCGGTTAGACCTACGCTCAACGATGAGGGCTATATTCGCATTAGAGGCGGTAGACACCCGCTTATCGACGGGCACAAAGTCGTTCCTGTGTCCTTGCAACTCGAAAAAGAGGACAAAATGTTGCTTATAACCGGTCCGAATACGGGCGGAAAAACCGTTACGCTCAAACTCGTCGGTCTTTTCACGATAATGGCAATGAGCGGACTTTACGTGCCTGCAAAACAAGCGGATATATCCGTGTTTGACGGCGTTTACAGCGATATCGGTGACGAGCAAAGCATACAACAGAGTTTATCCACGTTTTCGTCGCATATCAAAAACACCATCGGGATTTTGGATATTATCACGCCCAAGTCCCTCGTTCTTTTCGACGAACTCGGCGCGGGTACAGACCCCGGTGAAGGCGCGGCACTTGCCGTTAGCATCGCCGAGCATTTGCTCAAAGTCGGGTGCAAATCGCTTATAACGTCGCATTTCAACGATCTTAAAGAGTTTGCGCTCGTGACAAGGGGCGTCGTTGCCGCTTCTATGGAATTCAATTCCGAGACGTTTTCTCCCACGTACAAGTTGGTTATGGGTGCAATCGGTGCGTCCAACGCTTTGGCAATTGCGCAAAAACTCGGCTTAAATGAAAACATTATCAACAGCGCAAAGAGCAAAATATCCGCCGAAAAACGCCAATTCGACAACGTTTTGACCGCTGCCGAACAGACGCGTATGAAAGCTGCGGAACTCGTAAACGAAGCGTCTATCGATAGAGAAAACGCCGCAAAAGCACTCAAAGACGCGCAAATCGAGAAAAAACGCATTGAGGAAAAGCGCGAAAAACTTGACGAAAGCATCCGCAAGGAAACCAAACGCCTCATTGAAAACAGCGTCGAAGAAGCCAACGACGTACTTGACAAAATCAAAGAGATTTTGAACAAACCGCAAATCGAAGACAAAGATTTGTTCGAGGCAAGGAAACTTCGCAAGCAACTCGAAACTATGTCCGCCGACTACGAAAAAGAAGCGGTCGTCGATGACGTTCCAGACAATAGTCCGCTCAAAATAGGTGATAACGTATTTGTGAAATCACTCCAAAAGAAAGGCAAACTTGTAGCAATCAATCAAAGAGGCGAAGCGCAAGTGTCATTCGGAAAACTCACGACCAAAGTCAAAAAAGACGACTACTACAAGGTGAAATAATGGTTGACAATTATTCTCAATCGGTTGAAGTTGACGTAACCTATCACGCAAAACGTTTGCAATGGACGGGGATTTTCCTCGTGTTGTTTTCGCTTGGGTTCGTAGTTACGTCGATATTTTACAGTTGGTATTTTATGATTGCTTTCGGCGTATTTTTTGCCGCGGGAATCGTTTGTATTCACATCTACAACCAAACCGCAAAGGAATACATATACGAAGTAAGTCCCACGCGCCTGGTTATCGTAAAAAAAGACGTCGTAAACAAACAATCCGTCGTGCTTTCGCTTTTATTCAAAGACGTGACGAGTTTCGGCATTATGGACGATATGTATCACGACAAAGTAGAAGGTGAGGACGTCATTTGTTGCAATAGCCAAGTAGACGTCATCGATTATAGTAAGACGTTCGATATCTTGTTTTGCAATAAAGCATACGATATGGGCGTATATCAAATCGTGTTTATGCCGGAGGATACGGGCATAAGCCAAAAGGTGCTTTTTGCGCCCGACGAATATATGGTTGTCCTCATAAACGAACATATCAAGAGCGCAAAAGCAAAAACGGAAGAAAAGCAAAATTAAGAAATACAACGCAAATATGCGTTTAGATAGCAGAAAATGGAAAAATTGATTTATCTTGACAACGCCGCGACGACGAGAATATATCCCGAAACAGCGTCTATGATTATGAAAGAGAGCATAGACGATTTTTTCAATCCGTCCGCGCTTTACAAACCGTCGGTTAGACTGTCTGTCAAAATCAAAAACGCAAGAGATAGCATAAAAAGTGCGCTTCACGCACCCGACGGAGAATTGTATTTTACCTCGGGCGGAACGGAGTCGGACAATACTGCGCTTTTTTGCACGAGAAAGGCAAAGGGAAGCAGGGTTATCGTCGGTCTCGGCGAGCACGACGCCGTTATTAACGGTGCAAACCAACTTTCCGCGCAAGGTTACGATGTCGCATTTGCTCCTATAAAAACGGACGGTTCAATCGACGTTGACGAATTTAAAAAATTACTCAATGAAAACGTGTCGCTTGTGTCGATTATGCACGTAAGCAACGAAACGGGCGCAATCAACGATATAGCAAGGCTCGTAAAAATCACCAAAAAGGTTGCTCCCAACGCCGTTTTCCACAGTGACGGCGTGCAAGCGTTCGGAAAAATAAAGGTGAATTTGCGCGCGCTCGACGTCGATTTGTATTCGATATCATCGCACAAAATTCACGGACCGAAGGGTATAGGCGGTTTATTCGTCAAAAAAGGCACGTCTATAAAACCGCTTTTGTACGGCGGAGGGCAAGAAAAAGGTTTCCGCTCCGGCACGGAAAACGCACCTAACATTTTGGGATTTGCCGACGCAACAGAACGTTCGATATCGTCTTTTGCGGACGATATCGCAAGAAAAACCGCTTTCAAGCAAGCGTTGCTTGAAAAATTGCAATCTCAAATCGACGATATCACAGTCATTTCTCCGAGCGAGAACTGCGCCCCCAATATTCTCACGGTTGCATTCAAAGACGTGCGCGGTGAAGTGCTTTTGCACGATATCGAGGACAAGGGAATTTTGGTCGGCATAGGCTCGGCGTGTTCGTCTCATCACGAGAGCAGGTTCAAGTCCTTGCTCGGGCTTGACGACAGGCATAAAGACGGCATTATCCGTTTCAGCACTTCGTACGAAAACGATATCGAGGACGTGGATTATATTGTGTCAACAATCAAATCAAGCCTCGAAAAACTCACTAATTACACAAGAATATAAAGGTTGATTATGGACAAAGTTGTAATAATCCGCTACGGCGAAATCTTTTTGAAAGGCAAAAATCGCGACTATTTCGAGAGTCTGCTCATAAAAAACATCAAGCACGCACTTTACGGAATTCAGTGCGATTTTACCCGCTCGCAAGGCAGATATTTCGTTGAAAACTACGATTTGGACGACGAGGACGAGATTGTAGACAGACTCAAAAAAGTGTTTGGCATCTATTCGCTCTCCGTTGCCTACAAGGTGGAAACCAAAGCGGAACAAGGCTTTTGCGATATCAAAGCGTGCCTCAAAGACGTTGCGGTGAGAGCAGAGGAAGAGTGCGTACTCAAAAACGCCAAATTCCGCATAACCGTAAAACGCGCCGACAAGCGCATCCCCAAGCCGTCCTACGAAATCGCAGCGGAACTCGGCGGTGTGGTGCTTGCCAATACTCGCTTCAAAGTGGATTTGACCGCTTTCGACTACGATTTTATGGTGGATATAAGAGAAAACGGTTATTCTTTTGTGTTCAGCGACGTCATAAGCGGAGCGGGCGGACTTCCGGTCGGTTGTTCGAGCAAAGGTCTTATGTTGCTTTCGGGCGGGATCGATTCCCCCGTTGCGGCTTATATGATGGCAAAAAGAGGTATGAAACTCTGCGCAATCCATTTTTGCTCACCGCCGTATACCTCGGAAAGAGCTAAAGAAAAGGTTGTTGAACTTCGCAATATCGTCAGCAAATACGCAACGGATATCAAACTCTATATTGTGCCGTTTACCGAAATTCAAATGGAAATACACAGAGTTTGCCCTGCGGAATTTATGATTACTATTATGCGTAGATTTATGATGCGCATTGCAACCATAGTTGCCGCCAACACCGAGTGCAAGGCAATAATCACGGGTGAAAGCCTCGGACAAGTCGCTTCGCAAACGGTTGAAAGCATGACATCGACCGAAGATTGTGCAGGGCTTCCTATTTTCCGTCCGCTCATTGCGTTTGACAAAGAAGAAACGATGGCTCTTGCAAGAAAAATCGGCACGTACGAGACGTCTATCGAGCCGTTTGAAGACTGTTGCACGATATTCTTGCCCAAAAATCCCGCAATTCACCCAAAACTCGACAGAGTAAGAGAAGCGGAAAAGGCAATGGATATCGACGCGCTCGTCAAAAAAGCGGTCGAGGGTATAGAAATAGTGTAATCTTTACGATTGGTCGTCAAGATTGTCAAACTCTTCGTATTGTTTATCGTCAAGGTCGTCAAAATCTTCCTCTCGTTGATTTTCGTCGTGATTATCAAAGTTATCGTTGTTATCGATATTATCAAAACCGCTATCGAACAGGTCGTCAACGTAAACAAGTTTCGTTGACGACTTTTTTATATCCGAATTAAAAGAACTCTCACACTCAATGGTGTATTTTACGACGTCGAAAAACGCAAGCGGGTTGTCGTATATTATCTTTTGCTCACCGTTGCCTTGCATAATGCAAACGAGATTTTTCCCGTAACAATCTTCTCGGTATATATTATAGGTGTAGATATCTTGCGTATCAAAGGTTATTTGCACTCTGTTTGCATTGGCACAAAGCGTAAAATCAAAATCTTCCACCTCGTCAAAACATCGTGATGTTTCAATGTATACGCCAATAGGAAAAATCTCGGTTTTTCTATATTCTATCGGGGTATTTTGACTTGAAAGCATAACTTGTTTGTATTTTTTGCTTGCGTACGTATCAATGTCTTTCCACTCGACTTCGTTGCAATAGGTCAATGATTTCGGTTGCGATTGATAGTCGTTTATACTCTGCCATATCTTTTTGTTGTTCATCGCGGGATATCCGCCTCCGCGCTCGCTCATTTCATTGTCCGAACCATGCCAAACGCAAACGGTATAATTATCGTTGTATCCGACACACCAAGCGTCACTGTTCTTGCCGTCCGCGCGCTCGACAGTACCCGTTTTTGCGGCAACTTCAAAGGGAAGTGCGCAAAGCGTGCGCGCCGTGCCGTCTTTTACGGTATCGGAAAGCGCGCTCGTTATAATGCTTGCAGTAGACGATTTCACGACTGAGCGAGATGGCGTTTGACTACTTGTATATATTTTGTTGCCGTCGGATACGACGTATTTTACGAAAGAATTTTCCTTATATATCCCGTTATTTGCAAGTGCGGTATATGCCGAGCAAATTTCGGTAGGGGACACACCATTTGCCGTTGCACCGAGTGCAAGAGCGTAATTTTGGTCAAAGTATTCTAAATTTACTCCAAAATTGGAAATGTATTGTGCACTTTGTGGCAATCCTACATAACTTAACGTCTTTACGGCAATGCTGTTCATTGATTTTTTTATTGCGTCTCTTATTGTCGTTTCTCCGTAATATTTGTCGTTGAAGTTTGACGGGCGATAACCGCCGAAGTCTATTTTTTCGTCGACAACGGGAGTTGCAAGGGACACCAAATTCATATCGATTGCCGGAGCGTATACCGCAATCGGTTTCATAACCGAACCCACCTGTCGTTTTATATCGTAACCGAGGGAGGAATAGCACGCAACGACGGCATTTTGCATGTTATCCACCACGATTTGCACGCTTTGGACATCGTTACTCTCGAAAAATTGCGAATTATTGGCGTTTTCATATAAGCTTTTTTGTAAATTTACGTCTAGATTGGTATAAATCTCGTATCCCGAATTGTTAAGTTGATATTTGGTTATACCGAGCATATTACACACTTCGTCGGTGGCTTTTTTGATATAGTAATCGCAGTATTTCTTTTGAGATTTGTTCGTTTTTCCTTCCGTTGACTTTTCGAGCGGAGAATTTGAGGCAATTTCTTTGCTTTCCTGGGATATATAGCCCTCTTTTTGCATAACGGAAAGCACGAGATTGCGACGCGCCACGCAGTCTTCTTCCTTGGCAAAAGGTGAGTATTTACGGGGATTTTTCACGATACCGGCAAGAGTCGCGCACTCTTGCAACGATAAATCGGATATTTCCTTGTCAAAATATAATCTTGACGCTTGTTTTACGCCGTACGCGCCGTTTCCGAAGTATATGACACTCAAATACATTGCCAAAATCTCGTCTTTTGAATATTCTTTTTCAAGTTTACGCGCTATGGCAATTTCTTTAAGTTTTCTATTTATTGTGCGTTCGTTACCGAGATGCGTATTTTTTACGAGTTGTTGAGTTATGGTTGACGCACCTTCTTTGACGGAGCGGGACTTGATATTGCTTATTATCGCACCTCCGATACGTATGGGGTCATAACCTTTGTGAGAGTAAAATCTCTTGTCTTCAAGCGCGATAAAAGCGTTTTTTAAGTCGTCGGGGATTTGGTTCGGAAGGACGTAATCATCGGTTAGATACTCGATTTTTTCGCCGTTTATATCATAAAAAACGGGTTTTGCGTTTGCGGTGGGCAGTAGACTTTTGTCGAGGCTAACACCGTTTGCCCATATTGCGAAACCCGCTGCCGCAAACGACATTCCGACGATCGGCAAAAGCATAAAAACGAGCAAAGTCGAAAAGATAATTTTTTTCTTTTTGAAGCGTTTTTGGTCTTTGTTCAAAAGATTTTTGATTGTTGGCTGTTTTTTCATCAAAATTATTATTGTTTTATGCGCCGTTTTTATGTATAATAGTTGTTTGAAGAACTAACGCGCAACGCGCGCACGCTATACGTGCGCATAGTCAAGGAAGAATTATGTTTTACAAAATCAACACTTACGGCTGTCAAATGAACGTCCACGAAAGCGAGAAAATCGCCGGAATACTTGAAGATATGGGATATTCCGATTGTCCGGAAGAGGGCAATCCCGACGTTATCGTATTCAATACGTGCTGTATTCGTGACACGGCTGAGAGAAGAGCACTCGGCAATATAGGCGTAACCAAAGCCGAAAAAAAACGCAATCCCAATCTTATTTTGGCGGTTGTAGGATGTATGCCTCAACAAGACGGCGTTGCAGACAGCCTAAAAGAGAGATATCCGTACGTTGATATCGTTCTCGGCACACGCAATATTGCCGAACTAAAAGACGAAATCCAAAAGGTGATCGCCTCTCGAAATCGCATAAAGAAGAGAAGTGACAAAAAATATCGTTGTTTCGATACCGAGCAACCGATAAACTACCTCGAGATAGACGAAAAAACGCCACAAACGAGGACAAGTTATCCAAATGCGTGGATAAATATTATCTATGGGTGCAACAACTTTTGCACTTATTGCATAGTGCCGTACGTTCGTGGAAGAGAGGTTTCGCGCGATATGAACAGCGTTCTCGATGAAGTGAAAAAATGCGTCGACGAGGGCTACAAAGAGATAACTTTGCTTGGTCAAAACGTCAATTCCTACGGCAACGACGTGGACGATCCCAACGTAAATTTTGCCAATTTGTTGAGAAAAATCGACAAAATCGAGGGCAAATTCCGTGTACGTTTCATGACGTCGCACCCAAAGGACCTCAACGACGATATCATCGACGCAATGGTAAATTCGAGCAAGATTTGCAACAATTTGCATCTTCCTATTCAAGCGGGCTCTGACAAAGTTCTTGCCAATATGAACAGACGCTACGACAGCGCAAAATATCTTCAAACAATAGAGAAACTTCGCAAAGCGATGCCCGATATCGGCATAACCACCGATATTATGGTAGGTTTTCCGACGGAAACTGAAGATGACTTCCAAAAAACGCTCGAAATAGTGGAAAAAGTGCGCTATTCCAATGCTTTTACGTTTATATACTCACCGAGAAAAGGCACTCCCGCCGCGAAAATGGAGCAAATTCCGTACGCGGTGAAGCAAGAGCGCATTTCAAGGCTTATAAAGCTTCAAAACAAGATAACCAAAGAGATATCCGATACGTACGTAGGCGGAGTTTTCGAGGTTCTATGCGAAGATATCGCGCCTAAATACGAAGGTATGGTGTGCGGAAGGACGGAAAGCGGAAGGCTCGTCACATTCGAAGGAACAAGCGAGGACATCGGCAAGTTCTTCAACGTCAAAATCTCACAATCCAAGTCCGCTTCGCTTTTCGGACACAAGGAGGGTTAAGGTATGGAAATCGACCGCAACAAACTTACTCCTATGATGAAAAAGTATTTTCTCATCAAGGACAATTATCCCGATTGCTTGCTGTTTTTCAGACTCGGTGATTTTTACGAAATGTTTTTCGACGACGCCGTAACCGCTTCTCGTGTTCTCGACCTTACGCTTACGGGCAGAGACTGCGGTATGAGCGAGCGCGCGCCTATGTGCGGTGTGCCGTATCACGCAGTGGACAATTATATCCGCAAACTCATAGAAAACGGCTATCGCGTGGCCATTTGCGAGCAATTGAGCGATCCCGCAAACACCGCAAAAGGTGAACTTGTGGAAAGGGACGTCGTGCGCGTGGTATCAAGCGGTACGGTTATGGAAGAGGATATCCTCGACGAAAGGTCGTCAAACTATCTTTGCTCCGTTTTCACCAACTCAAACGCATTCGGCATCGCATGGACGGACATCTCGACGGGTGAATTTTGCGTTTATGAGTATGAGGGAGACAATTATCTCGACAAACTTTCCAATCTCTTGGGAAGCATATCCCCGAGCGAAATCATTTGCAACGAAGATTTTCTTGCCAAATATCCCAAAATCGCATTTTTCAAAGCAAGCGAAAAGAGGGCGCATTGCTATCACGAGTTTGCATACGGCGTAAGCGTTGCGACGAAGAAAATTTTGACGACGTTCAACGTGCAATCGCTCTCCGTATTCGAAATCGACAATCACCCCTATGCGGTGAGTGCGACGGGCGGACTTTTGGAATACTTGGCGCAAACTCAAAAACGCTCGCTTGCGCAACTCAACAAAATCGTTTTCTTGCACGACAAATCTTTTATGATGCTTGACAATTCCACTCGCAGAAATTTGGAATTGACGCAGCGTGCAAGAGACGGCAAGCGTCAAGGCTCGCTTTTGAGCGTACTCGACAAAACGTACACGGCAATGGGCGCACGTACTTTGAAGAGATGGATAGAACAACCTCTTCAAGACGGCAACGCCATAAACGCAAGACTTGACGCCGTGGAAGATCTTATCTCGTCAAAAGCCGTTCGCGAAAGATTGGGCGCTTCGCTCGAACAAGCGCGCGATTTGGAACGCCTCAACGGTAGACTTGCTTACGGCAATTCCACGCCAAAAGATTTGCTCTCAATTAGCGACACTTTGGAAGTTCTGCCACAAATCAAACTCACGCTCAAAGACACGTCTGCGAGTATGCTCAAAAAGATAAACGCCGATCTCAATCCGCTTAAATCCGTATGCGCGACCCTTCAAAGCGCACTCGACAGAGACGGCGTAAACAGTTATAAAAACGGCGGATATATCGCAAAAGGCTACGACGAAACACTCGACCAAATGCGCGATATAAAGACTTCTGCTCGCGATTGGCTGTCCAATTTGGAAGCGAGAGAAAGGGAAGAAACGGGCATTCGCACACTCAAAGTGGGATATAACAAGGTTTTCGGATACTATATAGAAGTATCAAAATCATTCACGGATAAAGTGCCTTATCGCTACGAGCGCAAGCAAACGCTCGTCAACGGCGAAAGATACATAACGGCGGAGCTTAAAGAACTGGAAGAGAAAATTCTTTCCGCCGAAGCAAACGTGCAAATGCTCGAAGACAAGATTTTTACCGAACTTAAAACATTGTGCATAGAGAATTTTGCGTCCCTTCAAGCCAATGCGAAAGCACTCAGCACGCTCGATTGTCTCTTGTCCTTTGCCAACGTATCGGTTGCAAACAGATACGTAAAACCTCACATCGACAAGAAGGTGAAGAGCATTCGTATTCAAGACGGCAGACACCCGGTCGTAGAAACGCTTCTCGACAAGGGGGCGTACGTGCCCAATGACACTCTTCTCGACGACGATGAAAACAGGACGATGATTATCACAGGTCCGAATATGGCGGGCAAGAGTACGTATATGCGCCAAGTTGCAATAATTACGCTTATGGCACATATCGGGTGCTTCGTTCCCGCAAAATCCGCGGAAATCTCACTAACCGACCGCATTTTTACAAGAATCGGAGCAAGCGACGATTTGAGCGGTGGTCAAAGTACGTTTATGGTGGAAATGATAGAAGTTGCCACAATTCTCAACTACGCAACGTCCTCAAGCCTTCTCGTTCTCGACGAAATAGGCAGAGGAACGTCCACTTTCGACGGACTTTCCATTGCGTGGGCGGTGCTTGAATACATCACCAAAAACATAAAAGCAAAGACGCTTTTTGCGACGCACTTCCACGAACTTACCGAGCTTGAAGACCTCGGCTGCTCGTATCGCAAGTGAACGACACGATAGTGTTCTTGCATAAGATTGTGCGAGGCGGAGCATCACAAAGTTTCGGCATCGAAGTCGCGTCGCTTGCGGGTGTATCAAAACCCGTTATCGAGCACGCAAAAAACATTATGCTGTCGCTCGAAGAGGACTCAAAAAACCGCGACACCAACGAAATGTTGCTCTCGTCCGCAAAGAAAAACGTGACGGCACAAGTCAGTTTCTTCGATAGCGGTGACAGCAAAATAGAAAAACAAATTCGCGATACGGATGTGAACAATCTCACGCCGTTGCAAGCACTCACGATTTTGAGCGATCTCAAAAAACAACTTGAAGAATAAACCTTTCAATCTTTGATTGAGGAGAAGAATATGGGCAAAATAAATATTCTCGATTCAAACGTTTTCAATATGATATCGGCAGGAGAAGTGGTCGAAAGACCGTCGTCCGTTATTAAAGAACTCGTTGAAAACTCCATTGATGCGGGCGCAACTCGCGTCGACGTGTACGTGGAAGAGGGCGGACTTGACAAAATCCAAGTCAGCGACAACGGCGTAGGTATTGAAAAAGAAGACTTGCGCAGTGCGTTTTTACCGCACGCCACGAGCAAACTTTGCAAAATCACAGACCTTGACAGTCTCTCGACGCTCGGTTTCAGAGGCGAAGCATTGGCAAGCATATCATCGGTGAGCAACGTAACCTTGATTACGGCAAGCAAAACGCAAAAAACGTCATCGCAAATTTCGTTGAGTGGCGGAACGGTGACTTTCGAGGGTGAAAGCAATAGGGCAGAAGGCACTCTTATAAGCGTTGAAAACTTGTTTTTCAATACGCCTGCACGCCTAAAATTTCTCAAAAAAGCGTCAAGCGAATTGCATTATATCCAAGACACGATAAAGGCACTGATACTTGCCAATCCGCATATTTCAATCACGCTATCCAACGAAGAGGGCGTGATTTTGTCCAATGACGGGGGCAGTTTGCAAGACGCAATCTACTCGGTATACGGTGCAAAAGTAGCGGACAACTTGCTTTCTATCGTCGATAACGAAAGAGGGAATATACGCGTCAGCGGTTTCACGTCAAAGGTCGATTACACCAAACCGAACCGCACCTATCAATCCGTTATTGTCAACGGAAGAGCGGTGCAAGACGCCACTATACAAACAGCAGTCGAGCGTGCGTATTCAAAATATCTTATGAAGCGCACGTATCCTATGTTTATCGTGGACGTTTTGATGCCGTTTGAGGACGTAGACGTCAACGTTCACCCGTCCAAAACGGAAGTACGTTTTAGGGACAAAAACGCAGTATTCAGTGCGGTTTATCACGCAATCGAAGATACGATAGATCAAAGTATGAGCAACGTAGCGTTTGGTTTCGATATCGAGAAAAACGGCAGTGAATTGAGCCAAAACAATCGCATTTTGCCTCAAAATCCGCCTATTTTGACCGATTTTGAAGAAAAGCCGAGCCAAGAATACGTGCAAACACACATCGATACGAGCAAACTTTTCAGCGGTAAAACTCAACCCAAAAACTACGTCGGCATAGATTTGTACGACACAAAGCCGATTGCAAAGACTACGCTTGCAGACGGCGGTATCAACTATTACGACGATAATTTTACGAATAGTTGTAAAATCGAAAATCCAAACGCTTGCGATACGCAAAACGTCGATAAGCATTCTCAAAAAGTCAATAATTTAGAATACGATATCGATGATAAAGACAATACGGCAATATTTGACGGCAAAATTGTAGGGCAAATTTTCGATACATACATCATTTGCGAGCGCGGTGATTTGGTGTATATTATAGACCAACACGCAGCGCACGAGCGTATTTTGTATGATAATATCCTCAAAAAATTCAACGTCGAATACACGCAACCGCTTTTGATACCGTACAAACTCTCATTGACGGGCGAAGAGGAAGAATATCTCGACAAAATCGTCCCCAATCTTATAAAACTTGGCTTCGATATAGAGCAAAACGGCGCAACTTATTTGATTAAAGCCGTTCCGGAGCCCGTATCCAAAATCAATTTCGGCAAATTCTTCTCGGATTTGTTTGCAAATATGCTCAACGAGAACCAACTTTCACTCGAAAACTTGCTCAAAGACAAACTTTGTCAACAAGCGTGCAAGGCGGCAATAAAAGGCGGTGAATCGCTCTCACGCGCTCAAATCGAGCGTGTTATCAAAAATTACGTTGACGAAAACGGCAATTTACCTACAAAATGTCCCCACGGTCGTCCCGCAGTCATCGCTATTAGCGCACGCGATATCGAAAAGATGTTCAAACGCATCGTATAATTATATATATGGATAATAGTATAAATAAAAATACCATAATATATCCGCCTGTGTATATCGCAGGTCCGACCGCGTCGGGAAAAAGCGCGCTTGCCGTAAAACTTGCGCGAAAAATCGACAGCGTGATTATTTCTGCGGACAGTATGCAAATTTATCGAGGACTCGATATCGGCACGGCAAAAGAAAGCGAAAAAATACGCAACGAAATTCCACACAAACTAATCGACGTCGTCGATGCCGACGAGGAATTTTCGGTTGCCGAGTTTGCTCAAATGGCAAAAACTGAAATTGAGAACGCTCAAAACTGCGGAAAATTGCCAATCGTCGTTGGCGGAACGGGATTGTATTTTGAATCGTTACTATATCCGATGAGTTTTGCGAACACAATTAAAAACGTCGAATTGCGCAATAAATTGCAATCGGAACTCGACGAGGTCGGTGCGTATGCAATGCACGAAAAATTGCGCGCTCTTGACGAACAAACGGCGCAAAGATTGCACGTCAACGATACCAAACGTGTTATTCGCGCGCTTGAAATAATCATCTCAACGGGCAAAACGCTTGCTCAAAATAGCGACGAGCGCAAAAAACCTGACGTAATTATGGTTGCGCTCGATACCGATCGTCAAAATCTTTACGAACGGATAAACGAACGCGTCGACCAAATGTTCGACCAAGGGCTCACAGATGAGGTTTTGAGCGTCGGTGATTTTTCCTACCAATCTATGCAAGCAATCGGTTATAAGGAATTTGCGGACTGCAACTATGTCAAAACCGACCACGGATTCGATATCGATCCCGTCGAACTTGCTGGAATCAAAGACAAAATCAAACAACACACCCGCAATTATGCCAAACGCCAACTAACTTGGTTTAGAAAATACGACTTCGTCAAATGGTTTGACGTAGGCGACCAAGACGGCGCAATCGCATATATCGAAGAAAAAATAAAAGAAAAAACCACCGTTTAACGCGTTTTTACACAATAATCAAACGGTAAAAATCAACGAAAACCAATAATATAAATCACATAAAAAATACACAACGAAATCTTAACGGGATTTATAAACTATGGACAAAAATTCGGCAAAACAATTAATGATACAGACCGAGGCGGAACTCAAAGATCAGTTCGCGCGCCTTGACGATATCGCACTTTACAATCAAAAGAAAGTCCTCGACGCGTACAAAAATCAAGCGATTCAAGCGCGCCATATGTTCGGGACGACCGGTTACGGCTACGACGATATCGGCCGTGACACGCTATGTAGGCTTTATGCCGACGTTTTTCACGCCGAAAGTGCCATAGTTTCACCAAATATCGTATCCGGGACACACTCTTTGACGCTTATGCTTTTCGGCGTTTTGCGTCCGGGAGACAAACTTTTGGCGGTTTCCGGTATGCCTTACGACACTTTAACGGACGTTATTTTGGCTGATAACAAAGGTTCTTTGAAGGATTTTGGCGTATCTTTTGACAAAATCGACCTCAAAACCAATCCCGATTTGACGCCCGAATTTGACTTTGACGCCATCGAATACGCGTTAAAATCTCAATTCGTTAAAGCCGTTTTCGTCGCAAGAAGTCGCGGATACAGCTTGCGTCAAGCAATCAGCGTCGAAAAAGTCGGTCAACTTATCGATTTTGTCAAGAAAATCAGTCCGAAAACGCTCGTTTTGGTCGATAATTGCTATGGCGAATTCGTCGAAAAAATCGAGCCTACGGACGTCGGCGCAGACCTTATTGCGGGTTCGTTAATCAAGAATATCGGTGGCGGAATTGCGCCAACAGGCGGATATATTGCGGGAAAAAGTGCGCTTGTCGAGCAAGTTTCATATCGTTTGACTGCGCCGTCGCTCGGTATGGAAGAAGGCTCTTACGTTTACGGTTATTTGCCGTATTATCAAGGTTTGTTTTTAGCACCGTCAGCGGTCAAAAATGCACTAAAAGGCTCGCTTTTGTTTGCAAAAGCTTACACAAAACTCGGTTTTGAGACGCTTCCGCGCGACGATATGTATCCGTACGATATCGTAACGAGCATTAAACTCGGTTCTCCCGAAAAACTCATCGATTTTTGCGGCGCAATTCAGGAGATTTCGCCCATAGACAGCAACGTTAAACCTATGCCGTGGGATATGCCGGGATATCAAGATCAAGTTATTATGGCTGCAGGCGCATTTGTGCAAGGTTCTTCGATTGAATTGAGCGCGGATTCTCCGATAAAAGAGCCGTATATCGTGTACGTTCAAGGCGGTTTGACTTACGAACACGCATATCTTGCCGTCCAACATACACTCGAAACACTCGATTTCGACTGAATTTTTGCTTAAAAATCGCTAAAAAACCACCACAGTTTTTACCGTTGAAACCCGCCAATTTTTACCGAAAAACTTGCGCAATAATCGGCAATTTTTTGTCAAAACTACGTTCAATTGTTTGGTAAAATCAATGGCAAACGGATACGGAATTAACCTTATAATCGCAGTAATATATTCATCGGTAATATCGGCGGTAAAACTATCGGTAAAAGCCATAGGAACATCCTTAGGAATATCCTTAGAAAAAATAAGGTAAAACCATTGTAATTTCATCAAAAATCGTATTATAACGTATGATATAAAACGATTTTTTAGCAGTAAGAATGGCAGTGAAAACAACAGTAATTTGACATAATTTTCGGCTAAAATTATCGGAATTTTAATTTAAGGCTAACAGATTATCAATCAAATATTGTCAATTCTTAAATCAAATAGTTTTTAAATTAAAATAAAAATATTTGATGAAACTCACTGTTTATTAGCATTTTTGCACCTTTCATTGCGTAAAGCTCGTGTTTTGCGAATAATTAATCACCGGCTAAACATACTATACACCACGCTTTTTGTGTTGTCAATACATTATTTTTTTTCATTGTAAAAAACGCCCTACTATGATACAACATAAACAACAAAAATTATAATGAGGATAAATTAAAATGAAATCTCATAAAATCGATTTTGCACTATTCACTATCATATCTTTACTTGCTTGCTATGTTGACAAATGGTTCGGCATACTCGAAATAAAACTTGATACGTGGAAAGTAATTATTATTGTTTTGTTTGTATTCTTCGTCATAACTGCAATTCTTGAAAAAATACAAATAATTATCAATCAACGAAAAGATAACAACCGCAATTAAATTAAAAGTGCGCACAAGCGCACTTTTATTTATTCTTAAAAAAACGGCAAAGGTTCACCATAAACGGGACTCATATCTTCCGTCATTTTTTGAAACTCTTCACTCCCCAAATCTTTAACGAATTGCACGTATGAAGAATAATGAAACAGCTATTCTATAAAATATAGGAATTATTGTCTTTTGGGCAATAACGGTTCTTTTGTATCAGGATTATTAGAATTTTACGATTATATGTAAAAAATCCGCTTTTGGCGGATTTTTTTATAGATACTTTGATTTTTACGCTTTGTTTATTGCTTGCATATAGCAATTCTTCATATAAAGCGAGTCGAGCATTTGAGTGCCGGCGGACTCACTGAGAATATGCGGAGTCAAGTTGTTTTTGACGATGACTTCGCAAAGAGGTTCAAATTCAGGTCCGTAAACGTTGTCTGCAAACGTAAGGTGCTTTATTTCGCCCTTTGCGCCGTACATAATCTTGCTGAAATGCACGTGCATATTCTTGGTCTTTTCTTCACCTATTCCGTCAAACATCGCGTCGATTATGCGTTGAAAATCATCTGCACTCTTCAAAGCACCGCCAAGAAGGCTGTTTACGTGTCCGAAATCCACGCAAGGATAAACGTTTGGCGCAAGCTGACAAAGTTTGATAACCTCGTCGACAGTGCCGATTTGGGCTTGTTTTCCCATAGTTTCGGGGCAAATTAGCAAATCGTCGTCGCCGTTTGCTTTGATAACGTCCAAGGCGCGCGTAAAATTGTCGAGAGTGCGTGCAAACGCCTCGTTGCGTGGTTGTTTTCCCTCTGCACCGGGGTGAAAAACGCATCTGTTGCCGTGAAAATGGCGTAATATTTTGAGCGACGAGGTCAAATACGTTATAGAATTGTCCGCTTTTTCTTGCTCAACAGACGCAAAATTGATAAAATACGGCGCGTGTACGCTCATTTCAATGCCGTACTTATCCGCCTCGTTCCCTATTGCGTCGGCGGTTTCCGCGCTCACGCGGACGCCTCTTCCGAAGGAATATTCAAACAATTCAAGTCCTTTGTCGTGCAACCATTTGGGCATTTGGATAGTGGCTTGATAGCCTTCTTGCACAAAAGTCTCGTCGTGTCCCGACGGACCGAAAGTCGCTCTATTTGAATTGATTATCATACGTCCCCCTATTTTTAAGTATTTCGCGAATTTGTCTTTCGTCAAGTTGCAATCTATTGTGCAACTCTTGCTTATTTGCAAACTTTTGTATATCGCGCGTGCGCTCTATAAAATCGATTTGAATTTCTTTTCCGTACAAATCGGCGTCAAAATCAAAGATATACGTTTCAATTGAGGGTGTATTGTCGTTGAAAGTCGGCTTTGCCCCTACGTTGGTCATAGACGGATACGCTTTGCCGTCGATATGCGTAAACGTTGCATAAATTCCGTCACAAAGCGGTAATCTATTGCTATCGATTGCGATATTTGCAGTTGGAAAACCGATTTCGGTCCCGTTATGTTTTGCGTGTAAAACAACACCTTTTACAAAGTACGGTTGACTCAAAAGCGCATCGAGTTCACTTACGTTACCGCTCGATACGAGATTTTTCAAATTTCGTGTAGACAACTTCTCTCCGCCTCGTTTTTCAAACGGCACGACGCAAAGCTCAATGCCGTGTTCATTGCAAAAATCGTGCAACAAATCGACGTTGCCTTCGGCATTTTTGCCGTAGGTGTAATCTGCACCGACTGCGATAAAACGAATATTTTTGTTGTCGGTGAGTTTCAAAAGAAAATCCCTCGGAGACGTCGACATAAAACTCTCGTTAAACGAAGCTTTTACTATTACGTCAATTCCGAGATTGTCAAGAACGCAAACTCTGTCTTCAAACGAATATATTTCTTTGGTCTTATTGAAAAGCGTATTCGGATCGTTGGAAAACGTAAAAAGCGCACTTTGCACGTCATTATGAGATTGCGCATATTCTATAACTTGGGTGGCAAGGCGTTTGTGTCCGATGTGAATACAATCGAAAAAGCCGAGTGCTAATGCAATCGGAGCATCGTATTTTTCATAGAAATCAACGATTTTTACACACATATCACAACCTCACTCTCATTTTCAATTTTCCGTCGACACACTCGCCTATTCCGAGAATTTCACCTTGCGCAAACGTCAAGAAATAGCCCCACGGACATTCACATTGTACTTGAACGCCGTTTATAACTTTTGAAATCAAGTTTTCGGGCAAATCGAAACGCGGAAAATCAGGCAAGCATTCTTCGATATTTTTGAGGTATCTAATCGGGTCTTTTTCAAATTCTTCAAGCGTAACGGACACGGATATATCAAATGCACCGTTCTTTATACGACGAATAGAGCTCATATATGCGACGCTACCGAGCGCATTTGCCATATCGCGCGCAATCGAGCGAATATACGTACCGCCAGAGCATACGATCTCGAAAGCATGCTCGTTTTTATCGAGTTTTTTATCACAGTTTTGTAAACGAGCAATACCATTGCCGTCGTCAATGCGTTTTATATCGTCAATGCGCACGCGCTTGGACTTTAGCTCGACTTCTATACCTTTTCTTGCAAGGTCATAAGCCCTTTGTCCGCCGACCGACTTTGCCGAATACATAGGCGGAATTTGGTCGATATCACCGCAAAGTTTTGGCAAAACATCGTCTATTTGCTCTATCGTAGGCAGAACGTCGCTCGTTTCGGTCACCACTCCGTCACTGTCAAGCGTATCGGTGGTTTTTCCGAATACGAAAGTTGCTTGATATATCTTGGTTTTGTCTTGCAAATAATCGAAAAGGCGCGTTGCAGTGCCAACTGCAATGGGCAAAACGCCCGTACCTTGCGGATCGAGGGTGCCGAGATGCCCTACTTTGTGTTTTTGGGACGTTGCACGTCTCAAAATACCGCGCACAATGACGACGACGTCGCTTGACGTCATTCCCTTCGGCTTATCGATATTTACAAAACCTCTCATACGCGTCTGAAAATTAAACCATTCTATCGCTTGCCAATCTGACAAGTTTTTCAACTATATCTTCAAAATATCCGTTGATACGGCAACCCGCGGCAAATCTGTGCCCGCCACCTCCAAAAACGTTTGCAATATCGTAAGCGTCGATACCGTCTTTGGTGCGGATACTCAATTTGTAATTGCGCTCGCCGACTTGCAATAGCGAATACGCCACTTTTACCGTGTCCACGTCAAGCAAACTGCCGATTATTCCGTCGGCATCTTCACTGCTTGCGCCGGTGTCAGTCAAATCTTTCATAGATACGTAAATCAATGCGATTTTGCCGTCTTGAAAAAACTTGGTTCTTGAAAGTGCAAGATTTTTGAGTTGGAAACGAGCAACCGACGTAGATTTATATACTTCGTATATAGTTTTTTGCGCATCGAAGTCGAAGTTCATCAACTCGCACGCGATTTCCATAGAACGTCTCGTGGAATTGTACTGCGCAAAGCACCCCGTATCCGTTACTATAGCGGAAAAGAGCAACTGCGCAATATCCTTATCTAAGGCTTTCATATCCTTGACAAGCTCGTAAACGATTTCTCCGCACGCGCCTGCATCCGCATCGACGAGACAAGTGGAAGCAAATCTCTTGAACGACGCGTGATGGTCGATTGCAATCTGCTTTTTTGCGGACAAAAACGACTTCATACACTGTCCGAGCCTATCCAAATCGCTACAATCGAGCGATATCGCAAGCTCGTGCACTCTTTTTTGCGGAAAAGTGACGTTTTCACTGCCGACGAGCACTTTAAGCCGTTCCGGAACCGGTGTATCGCAATACGCATATACGCTTTTACCCTTTTTTTTGAGCGCAAAATAAAGTGCAAGCATACTGCCGAGTGCGTCGCAATCGGGATTGGTATGACAAAAAAGCGCGATATCGGTTGCGCGATTTATTTGTTTTTCTATTTCCGCAAAAATCGGATTAGTCATCGTTTTCTTCGGTATCCGCCGAAACGTGATTTTGCTCTTGCTCTTTCTTGATTTGATTGAGCAATCCGTCGATTTTTATGCTGTAATCGACGCTGTCGTCAATGAGGAAATTGAGCTCGGGCAACAAACGTATTTGTACGGTATCTTTGAGCATATTGCGAATAAAGTTGCGAGAGCGACATACCGTATGATATGCCTCTTGCACCTTCTCTTTGTCTTCCGCATATATGGACAAATACACCTTTGCGTATTTCAAATCGGGCGTCGTATAAACTTTGGTGACGCCAATGATTGCATTGCCGAGACGCGGATCTTTCACGTTCTCGGCAATGATTTTGGTGATTTGTTTAGCCAATTCGGCGTTTACACGCTCGGTTTTAATCTTCATTGGTTTTCTCCATAGTGAACGCTTCGATTACGTCGTCCACTTTGATGTCTTGGAAATTGGAAAGCATTATACCGCAATCGAAGTTTTTTGCCATTTCCTTGACGTCGTCTTTGCCGTGGCGCAAGGAAGCGATTTCACCCGTATATTCGACTTTACCGTTGCGGATAAGTCTTGCTTGCGCACCTCTGACAATCTTGCCGTCTGTGACGTGGCAACCCGCGATAGTGCCGACACCGCTGATTTTGAAGAGCTCACGGACGTCTGCAGAACCGAGAACGACCTCTTGGAACTTGGGATCGAGCATACCCTTGACCGCTTTTTCGATGTCTTCGATGGCGTTGTAAATGATGTTATAGAAGCGGATATCGATCTTCTTTTGCGCGGCAAGTTGTTTTGCGTTGGTATCGGGACGTACGTTGAAACCGATGATAATTGCGTTGGACGTTTCGGCAAGCAATACGTCGCTTTCCTTGATACCGCCGACCGCTGCGTGAATGATATCGATATTGACTTCATCGTTGCCGAGTTTGGCAAGAGACTGTTTGACAGCCTCAACCGAGCCTTGAACGTCTGCTTTGATGATAAGTTTGACAGATTTAAGTTCACCCTTGGAAATCTTGTCGAACAAATCGTTGAGCGATACCGACGTAGACTCCGTTTGACTTGCTGCAAGTTTAAGCTTGCGCTCTTCGGCAAGTTCTCTTGCAAACTTCTCATCCGCAACGACGTCGATTCTGTCGCCTGCCTCGGGAACGTCGTCCCAACCGGTAACGGATACCGGCATAGACGGTCCTGCTTTCTTGACCTTTCTGCCCTTGTCGTCTATCATTGCGCGAATCTTACCCGTGCAAGTGCCCGCCACGACGTTGTCTCCGACGTGCAAAGTACCCGTTTGAACGAGGATTGTTGCGATTTTACCGAGTCCCTTGTCGAGTTTTGCCTCAATAATCGTACCGCGAGCGTTGCGGTTGGGATTGGCACGAAGTTCTTCGAATTCCGCACGAACGAGGATTTGTTCAAGCAATTCTTCAACGCCCATACCTGTCTTTGCAGACACTCTGACGACGGGGGTTTCTCCGCCCCATTCCTCGGGGGTTACGCCGTTTTCGGCAAGTTGAGAAAGTACTCTGTCGGGATTTGCGCCCGCTCTGTCCATCTTGTTGAGAGCGACGATAATCGGTACGTTCGCTTGTTTTGCGTGGCTGATTGCTTCGAGCGTTTGTGGCATGATGCCGTCGTCGGCAGCAACGACCAAAATCGCAATATCCGTAACTTGCGCACCGCGAGCACGCATTGACGTAAACGCTTCGTGTCCCGGGGTGTCGAGGAACGTAATCGGAGAGCCGTTAAGCGTAACGGTATAAGCACCGATATGTTGCGTGATACCGCCTGCCTCACCGCCGGTGACGTTGGTCTTTCTGATGTAGTCGAGCAACGACGTTTTGCCGTGGTCGACGTGTCCCATAATGGTAACGATAGGCGGACGCGGAACGAGGTTGTCAAGTTCTTCCTCGTCGTCCACTTCGAGTTGTGCCGAGAGGGTATCTTCGAGTGTTACGTCGGGTTTGTATTCGAGTTTGATGCCGAATTCGTCCGCAACGAGTTCCGCAGTGGCAAAATCGATGTTGTCGTTGATGGTCTTCATAATACCGAGGACAAACAACGTTTTGACGATTTCCGCAGCGGATTTGCCGATTTTTTCGCTCAAAGTCTTGATAGACACGGGGTCTGTGGTGATAACTGCGTTTTCGATAACGACAGTTGCACTGTTGCCGCCACCGCGGTTTTTATTGACTTTGTAGTTGCGTACGACCATTTCGCCGTCTTCGTCGTAAGAAATTCTATCGTCAACGATATAACCCCTTTTGAGAAGCGTGCGCTTGTTCATAGTCGAGCGGTCGTCAAACTTCTTGGAATTTGAATTGGCATTATTTGCGTTTTGCTTTCCGCCCTTGCCTTTTTGCCCTGCCGGTTTAGGAGGAAATTGCTGGGCAACGTTTGCAAGATTTTGAGAAGCGGACGGTCTACGCATACCGCCTTGTTGTTGACCGTTTTGTCCTTGCGGTCTTTGTTGATATCCGCCTTGTTGACCTTGCGGTTTTTGTCCGCGAGGAGCTTGGTATCCGTTTTGACCGAATACGCGAGTTTGCACCTTCGGCTTCGGCGTCGGCGGAACGTAAATACGACGGACTTCACCGTTCGGCAAAATCTCGGGATTCTCTTGTGCGAGTTCAAAAGGCGTTTTGGGCGTAACTACGATGTGCGCTTCCTCTTTTTTAGCCTCTTGGACGGGCGTTTCTATCTTTTTAGCGGGCGTTTTGGCAGCATTTTGTTGCGTCTTGGGCTCTTCCGCTTCTTTTGAGACGGGCTTTACGGGCTCAACTTTCTTGACTTCCTCGACGATTTTTTCCGCCTTGACCTCTTTGGGCGCGGGCGTTTCCGCTTTCACTTCCGCTTTCTTTTCGGGGGCTTTGACTTCCTTTTCGACTTTGACCTCTTCGACGGCTTTAGCTTCCGCTTCCGCTTTTGCCTTTGCTTCGTCTTCTTCTGCTTTGGCAATCAATGCGTCGCGTTTTGCCTTGATTGACGCCATAATGACGTTTGCTCTCGATTTTTCACGAGAGATGTCACCAATAAGGTCGGCAAGCTTGGTTGCCTTGAAGTCACCGAGTTTTTTTACGGAATCGACGTTTGTTTCTTTTTTGTTTTCAGGCATTATTCACCTCAATAAACTAATAATTGCATTTGCAAGAGCTTCGTTTGACACCGCAATCGACTTAACGCCGTCGCGATGCAAAGCCTCGCAAAGATTATCCACTTCAAAGACGGGACAATCGGACATTTTTTTTGCAATTCTATCTCTATACTTGTCACCCGCAGTCGAGGACACGAGCACGACCTTTGCAAGACGCTTTTTCTCGCAAATTATGTCTTCACCGTACAATACGGCGTTTGCTCTTTGCGCAAGACCTATATATGCTTTGATTTTGTCAGTCATTTATCTTGTCGTATATATCGTCCGAGACGTTGGTTTTGAATGCGGAATTGAGCATTTTCTTTTTGCATACTTTTGCTTTGCAATCCGCTCTATCGTGCACCCATACGCCTCTGCCGTCCGCTTTTTTGCTCTCGTCGAGAAATACGCCTCCGTCCTTTTGCTTTACGAAACGAAGCATTTCGGATTTATCGGAATGTTCTCTACAAGCGATGCATTTGCGTGTGTCCTTGGGGTTTGACATTTTATTCACCTTGTTGTTGGCTTTCTACGTTGAGAGAGGAATATGGTTTTACGTCTATCTTCCAGCCCGTAAGTTTTGCCGCAAGACGTGCGTTTTGACCGCTTCTGCCGATTGCGAGCGAAAGTTTCTCGTCGGGAACGATGACCTTTGCGTTCTTCTCTTCTTCGTTGATGGAGACCATAAGCACTTGTGCGGGGCTGAGTGCGCGAGCAATATATTCGATAGGATCGTCGCAATATTCGATAACGTCGATTTTTTCACCGCCGAGTTCCGCAACGATCGCGTTTACGCGTACGCCCTTGTTGCCGATACAACTACCGACTGCGTCAACGTTGGGATCTTCACTGCTAACGGCAAGTTTGGTTCTGAAACCTGCCTCGCGAACGATACTGTTGATCTTCACAAGACCTGCCTTGATTTCGGGCACTTCGAGCTCGAACAATCTGCGAACGAAACCTGCGGAGCTTCTGGATACCACGACTTGTGCGCCGTGCGCCGTATCGCGAATCTTCTTGACATATACTTTAATGACGTCGTTTACATTGTACGTTTCGGTAGGAACTTGATCTTGTTGCATCATGACGCCTTCCATTTGCGTGCCCGTGATTTCCACGTACACCGTGCCTGCTTCCTTACGTCTGACGATTGCGCTGAGGATTTCCCCCGTACGCTCGCTCATCTCATTGAGAACCATAGCTTTTTTCATGTCGTTGATGCGTTGCAAAATGACTTGCTTTGCCGTTTGTGCCGCGATACGCGAAAAGTCCTTGGGCGTGATATCTTCGATAACGACGTCGCCGACTTTGTACTTTTTGTCGATATCTTGCGCGTCTTCGAGGGAGATTTGCGTTTCTTCGTCTTCGACTTCGTCGACAACGAGTTTGTGCGCATAGACCTTGTAAGTCATTTTTTCTTCGTTGAGACGCACGGAAATGGGGCTCGCAAAGCCGTATTCCTTCTTGTAAGCGGACACAAGTCCTGCTTCGATTGATTCAATCATAGACTCTTTGGATATATGTTGTTCTCTTTCCAAATCGTCCAATGCTTGAAAAAACTCTTTGTTCATCATTTTTAGATTCCTCCTAAAACCTTACGTACGGTTGTACTTTTGTCAAATTTTTTCTTGTTAAAACTATATTTTGGGGCTTTTTGCCCTCTGTTTTCAATGTGACGTTTTCGCTGTCATACGCTACGAGGACGCCGTGAGTTTTGTTCTTCGCACCGTCAATGCATTCTATCTCGGTGCCAAGCGCGCGCCTATAATCGTCGTCGGAAACGATTTTCCTGTCAAGTCCCGACGAGGACACGCTCAAGACGTAATCGTCCGAAAATTCATCCTCGATTGTGGCGAGCATACCCGAAAGTACGTTGTGCACCGCTTCGCAATCGTTGAGAGATATGCCGTCTTTCTTCCACAAAAACACCTCGACGTTGAGTTTGCCGTATTGCTTGTAGAAACTTACGTCCACGAGCTCCACGCCATCGAAGTTTTGCACGGCTTTTTGTGCCATATCGCGCACTTCTTTTTCGACTTTTTCGGAAATCATTTTTTTCTCGTCGCTCATATCAGCCTCTTACAAAACAAAGAGTGAGCCGACGCTCACTCTATAATGTTTTATTATAGTATCTAAAATATAACATATCTACGATAACATTGCAAGCGTTTTTACGAAATAGATGCAATATATTCGATTTTTATCTCTTACATTCTTTGCGCAATGATTTTCAGTGCGCCTGCCGTTGCAAAAACGTCGCTCATCGCGCGGTGTGCGTTCTCGTGCGATATGCCGTACGCTTTGGATATGGTTTCGAGTTTGCAGTTGGGAAGTTCCGTAAGATATCTTCTTGCGAGCAACAGCGTATCGACAAGTTCGTTGTCGAAATGATAACCCGATTTTTCTGCGATTCTGCTCAATATCGGATAGTCGTACCCCGCAATATTGTGTCCGCAAAGTATCGCGCCGTGCGCAAACTTGAAAAAGTCGGGAATTACACTTTCCACGCTCGGCGCGTCGAGCACCATTGCGTTGGATATATGCGTAAGTTCGGTTATCACGGGCGATATCGTTGCCACGGGTTTGATAAGCGTTTGGAAGGTTTCCGTTTCCACTCCGTCTACGATTTTGAGTGCCGCAAGCTCGATAATCTCCGCCAAATCCGTCTTTAAATCAGTAGTTTCGAGGTCAAACACCACGAAGGTTTTGCCCTTGAAGTACGGATTGATTTCCTCAACTTTTCCTACATCTAACAAGCTCTTTTGCGTCGTATCGACATACGGCTCGGGTTTAATCGTAACGTATTTGTCAGGCACGGGCTTTGCAGAGGTCAGATGAATACTGTCAAAGTTGATATCGGCCTCAAATATTGCGTTGACCGTAAAAGACCACGCTCCGGCGAATTGCGACCAACTCACCTTGCCCATACAATCGACTTGGGATTGCTCTTTGAGTGCAAGAATTTTGTCCACTTCCTCGTCTTTGCCCGCAAAACACACGCTGTCTATCCTTGCCGTAGTATCGTCGAGCACGAATTTTACAAAAGGAAGCATTTCGGGGCCGGTTTTGGCATCGTCAGGATTGTAACGCTTGTTTTTGTACGTTTTCTTCTCTATTTGCGAGATTTTACCACACAAAACTATGTTGTCGCACGCACCTTTTACGTCGATTATATAGTTTGGCATTTGCGAAATTCCGTCGATTTTGCCTCTCGAATACACTTTTGCGCCCGTTCTCGTCTCTACGAGTCGCATAGACGGATCGACTTTAACCGTCGTGTCAATATGTATATCCTCTATTGCCTCTTCTTTTTTTAGCACGTCCTCTTCCGTGACGATATCTATATGTTGATTGAACGAGCAATCGAGGCAATCGTACAATCTATCGAGCAAATCCCCCGCCATAAGCATTTTATAAGTAGGCGTATCGAAAGTCAATTTGACGTCGATATCGTTGTCTCCCACCTCTATATCTAGCGTTTCGTCGTTGATTCGTCTGAAAATCATTTGATTGGTGCGGTTAAAGAACTCCAACACCTTGTTTTTGACGACGTTCGCGTCCGCATACGTGCGAATATATTGTACACTAACGGTTATTCCCGAAAACATCTCTTCGATTATGCTTTGAACTTTCTTTTTGCTTGCCTCGTCGAAAGCGCGCACCTCGAATGCGGAAATAATAAACTTAACGACCAACTCTCGCTGTTGCTTGTAGTAGGTTGCGGAATTCAATTTGAGCATAGGGAACTCACCTTTGCTCTTTATCGTAAATTCTTCAAAAAACTTCGTCGTCATAAAAACCTCTTATCTTTTCCGTAAGTTGCAAAAAGTATTGCAATATTTCGTCATTTTGATAATACTTCTTGCAATAATTTGTCAAATTCAGTCATCAAATCGACGCTATTCACCGTTTTGAGAATTTTGCCGTCTTTGAGTATGACGGACTTCTCTTTTCCGCCCGCTATGCCCAAATCGCTGTTTTCGCCCTCACCTATTCCGTTGAGCGGACAGCCGAGAATTGAAATCGTCAGCGGTTTATCAATGTTTGCACACATCATTTCGACTTTGTTTGCAAGTCCTTCCACATCGATTTCCGTACGTGCACAAGTCGGGCAAGACACAACCTCCACTGCGTTTTTGCGTATTCCGAGCGTTTGCAAAATCTTCTTACCCGCAAGCACTTCCTCTCTTACGTCGGCGGAGAGCGACACTCTTATAGTATCACCTATGCCTTCTTGAAGCAAAGTTCCTATGCCTATTGCGGATTTAATAAGACCCGAGCGAAGCGTCCCGGCTTCCGTTACGCCGATATGCAAAGGGTAATCGCACTCTTTTGCAAGCAATCTGTTTGCTTCGACGTTTACAAGAGTATTGGACGCCTTGATTGCAATAACGATATCTCGCATACCTTGGCTTTCAAAGACGTTTGCGCACTCCAACGCGCTTTCGCAAAGCGCACGCGTTTCGTCCATTCCCTTAAATTTCGGGTCGAGAGAACCGCCGTTCACCCCCACGCGCACGGGCACGTGCATATCGATAAGCCTTTGCGCAAGCGGTTTAATCTCCGAAAAATCGCGCATATTGCCGGGGTTCATTCTTATTTTTTTTGCACCGTTGTCGAGCGCGAGATGAGCAAGTTTATAATTGTAATGTATGTCTGCGATAAGCGGCAGTCCGCATCTTTTTGCAATCTCACCAAACGCATACGCCGATTGTTCGTCGGGCACTGCAAGTCTTATAAGGTCGCAACCGACCTTTTTAAGTTCTTCGATTTGTTTGAGCGAGCCTTCGACGTCAACCGTTTTGGTATTGAGCATCGATTGAACCGTAATCGGAGCGTCACCGCCAATCGCAACGTCACCGACAAAAACTTTTCTCGTTTTTCTTCTTTCTATCATCATTTTATCCATATCTCACAATGCTATTTAACCGCATTAGATTGTCGTTTTTCTTAATATTCTGCCTATTTCTCTTTTATCCTTTTACGAGATGGAAAATATCGAGGAACACCGCAAGCACGATTAGCAGCACCAGTCCCGCCATGTGAATAACCGCCTCGACTTTGCGCGGTACGGGTTTTTTGAATATCATCTCTATTAGCGTAAAAAGCATACGGCTTCCGTCAAGTGCGGGGAAAGGCAACAAGTTCATAACCGCAAGGTTTGCCGAGATAATCGCAACCACGTACAAGAAACTGTCAAAACCGAGCGCGCTCACCTTTGCCATCACACCGATTGTGGTAATCGTTCCGCCCGCCGTTTCTATGCCGGCTTTGCCCGTTATAAGCGCGCCGAGCGACGCCAAGATCTTGAACACGATAAAGAAGCAAAATCCCCATGCTCTGCCGAAAGCAAGGAAAAACGGAAGCTTCACTCTTGCAAGCGATCTCGTAAATCCGAAACCGTGACTGTAAAACCCGCTTTCTCCTTGATGTACGAGCATAGTCGTTTTCTCACAAATCTTTCCGTTTTCGTCGTATCTTACGACGACGAGCGTCAATTGACCGTCGGTATGGATATTTTCCGCCAATTGTTGATACGGATACGGCGTTTCTACCTTTTCACCGTTTACGGAATATATCATATCTCCGTCTTCAAACGGGAAATAATCAAACTTATTTGCGGTTATTTTTACTTGCTTGCCGTTGCGAAAAACGGTAAACTGCGCACTCTCGCCAAGTCCCGAAAAAGCTTTGTCGAGATCTTCTTGAAGCATTACGTTCACTTGTTTTCCGTTGATTGCAAGTATTGCGTCCCCGTCCTCGAATACGCTTTGATAACTCGACGTAGACACAGTTTGCACAACGCTCGGCAACACTTGTCCGTACGCCGTGAAATATATCGTAATAATGACGATTGCGCTCAAAAAATTCATAAAAGCACCGGAAAACAGCACGATAAGGCGTTTCCAAGGCTTTTGATTGTTGAAAGCGTCGGGGTCTTTGACGTCGTTGCCCTTGGAGTCTTTTACCGGATTGCCGTCCGTGTCGAGCAACGCACCGTCCGCGTCTTCACCGTGAAAAGCGCAAAATCCGCCCACAGGAAAAGGACGCAACGAAAATACTTCGCCCGTCTTTTTGTTCTTGCGCTTGAAAATCGCGGGGCCGAAACCGATTGAAAACTCGTCGATTTTGAAACCGAGCAGTTTTCCTGCCGTATAATGTCCGAGTTCGTGCACGACGATCATCGCCATAAGTGCAAGTAGCGCAACTATGACGTAACCTATATACTTAAAGACCTCGGCGGCTGTAACTGCAATAATACACGACACCTTATTTGACTCCTATCATAGAATAAGTATATTTTCTTGCTTTCTCGTCTATGTCAATAATATCTTCAAGTTCCACGTCGCCAACCTTTTTGAACTTGTTCAAAACCTTTGCCAGCGTGTTTGAAATATCGTGATATTTGATTTTGCCCTTCAAAAATTCCTCGACGAGCACTTCGTCGCTTGCGGAAATTGCGATACATGCGCCCTCACCCGCTTCTGCGGCGTCCATAGCAATTTTGAGACACGGAAAACGGTCGAAATCAGGTGCGGAAAAGGTCAAAAGTCCCGTTTTTATCAAATCGAGAGGCGCAACGGAGTTGTTTGCATGCTCCGGATAGAACAATGCAGTATCTATTGAAAGGCGCATATCGGGCGTTGACAACAACGCTTTCATTCCGCCGTCCGAAAACTCTACGAGCGAGTGGATGATACTTTCTCTGTGCATAACCACTTTGACGTCCTTTGCCTTGACGTCGAAAAGTCGCATTGCTTCGATAACTTCAAGCCCTTTATTGAACAAAGTTGCCGAGTCGATTGTAACCTTTTTGCCCATATTCCATACGGGGTGTTTGAGTGCGTCCTCTGCCTTGACTTTTGCAAGTTGGCTTGTCGGCAAATCGCGAAGAGCACCACCGCTTGCAGTCAAAACGAGGCTTTTTACATACTTTTTCTCTTCACCGCGCAAACACGCAAAGATTGCCGAATGTTCGGTATCGAGAGGCAAAATCTTTCCGCCGAACTTCTTTTCGAGCGCTTTGAGATGTCTGCCGGCGCAAACTATCGTTTCTTTGTTTGCGATTGCGAGCGTTCCTCCGCGCTTAAGCGTTGCGACTGCCGCCCAAAGTCCCGCAATGCCCGTAACCGCCAATACGACGATATCGGACTCAATTGCAGCCAACTCTTCAAGCGAAGTTAGGCATTTTGAGGTTTTTTCGTCTTCGAGAAAGTCAAAAAGCGAACTTTGAACTTCAACCGCGCCGCTCGGGAAATAATAATGAGTGGGATTGAATTTTTCGATTTGCTCTCTCAAAAGAGCTTCGTTTGTATAAGCGGAAAGCCCGACGACCTTGAAAGCCTCGGGATGTTGAGAAATGGTAGCAAGCACTTGTCTTCCGACAGAGCCCGTACTGCCTAAAATCGTTATAGTTTTCATTTTATCCTTATAGACTTGCGTGCCACATAGGCGGAGATTTGAAGTCTTTTGCAAGTCCATACAAAAGCATTTTGCACCGCTTTGATTAAACTATTATGAAATGTCAATCAAAAACGATATATACACGAGAACGCAATGAGGAGTATGACCAGACAGTACATAACACTGTCGATTCTGTCCATAAATCCGCCGTGTCCCGGGAAAATCTTGCCGTAGTCCTTTATGCCGATAGCACGCTTGATACGCGACGCGGCGAGGTCTCCGAGTTCGCTTATAGCACCGCATACAAGACCTATTGCAAGATATATTAGCGCACTCTTCCATTGCCAACCTACGACGTCGTGCGCAATAAAGTAGGTATATCCGCAGTTTTGAATAAATACGGGATATTTGTCCGCACAAAGCTCGAACACCACCCAAAAGAGAATCGCCAGCACCATACCGCCGACGAGACCGCCGACACCGCCCGCTATCGTCTTTTTTGGGCTGATTTTGGGGCAAAGTTTCTTGCCTCCGATCATTGAGCCGAACCAATATGCAAACGCATCGCTACCCAGAATAGGCACGAGAATTGCAAACAAAACCGCAAAAATCGCACTGTATTTGTAACTGATAACCCACGCCGTCATAAGAAAAAGCATCGGATACACAAGCACGAATATATTGGCAAGCAAATCTTTAAGACCGCACGCGCCTTGTTCGTCTTTTAGAACTTCACCGTTTTCGAGTGCGTTTTCAAAGTCTTTTTTGCTGTGTTTTGCTGGTTTGAAAGTAAAAATCGTAAGAGCAAGCATACTGCTCACGAGAAGCACGATAAGCAATCCCTGCACTCCTATGCCCGCAAAGTGTTGCATCGTGTAGAAAACGGGATACGCTGTCACTAGCATAAACACAACGGGCGCGACAAACATCTTGTACCCTGCGTCCTTGAAACACTTGTACATCTCGTACACCGCGCCCGCAAGGAATAGCAAAATAAGCATATCGATAAAAATCGGGCTTACGAAATATCCGCAAACCATAAAGCCTGCAACAAGCACCAAAAGCACGATTGCCGTGAGCGTTCTTTTCAACATACAAACCTCATTTGCGCACGATTTTTACTTTTTCCGCATAATTATTCGTAATTTTCATGCATCATTTATGATAATTACGAGTTGATTTACGCTTTATTTGTGTATTTTATTCACACGATAATTGAGTAAACTTTATACGTTTTTTGCGTAACTTTATACGTTTTTTGAAAATCCGCGCATTTTCAACATTCAAAAAACACGCAAAAAACCACGGTTTTTTGCATATTTTTCAACAAAAATTATGTCACTTTCCGAATTTACGATTGCGACTTTCAAACTCGTCGATTATCTTGTCGACGTCGTTTTCGTCCATATCCGGCCAGAGTTTGTCGAGGAAAAACAATTCCGCATAAGCACTTTCGTACAACATAAAGTTGGACAAACGCTTTTCTCCGCCCGTGCGCACCACTGCGTCAAGAGGAGGTAAATGCGAACTTGACAAATGACTTTCAAACGTATCCTCGATAAATTCACCGTGATCGTATGCAACCTTTGCCGCGTGGATAATGTCCGCTCTGCCACCGTAATTGAATGCGATATTGAGCCACATACCCTTATTGTCGGCGGTGTTTTCTTCCACCGTTTCGATAGACGAGGCAAGTCCGTCGGGAAGCGACGAGATATCGCCCATATAAGAGATTTTATAATCGCCGTCGTAGGTAAGATTGAACTTTTGCACGACTTTGGCGATTGCTTCTATCTCTTCTTCGGGACGCCCGTTGTTCTCCGTAGAAAACGCATAGACGGAAACCGCTTCCACTCCGCGCTCGCTACAACGTTTTGCCACCTTGTACAAAGCAACAAGACCGTAAGCGTAACCTTCGGTGCGGGGCATTGAGCGCTGTTGCGCCCATCTACCGTTTCCGTCCATTATAAAACCAATATGTTTCGGTATCATCAGATTGAGAGAATCTCTTGCTCTTTCTCTTTGAAGAGTTTGTCTACTTCTTCGGTTTTCTTTGCAAGATTCTTATCGATATCTTCCGTGAAGTTTCTCAAATCGTCCTCGGTAATCGTGGAAGCTTTTTGAATCTTCTTGAGCTCGTCGATAGCGTCACGGCGTGCGTTGCGCATAACGATTTTTGCTTCTTCGACGAGGTTTTTGGCTTCTTTGACGGTGGAACGTCTGCGCTCCTCCGTAAGCTCGGGGAAAACGAGGCGGATAACTTGACCGTCATTGTTGGGATTGATACCGATATTTGCGGCAAGAATGGCTCTTTCGATGTTCTTGAGTTGCGATTTATCCCAAGGCGCGATGACCAAAAGTCGTGCTTCGGGCACGGAAATGTTTGCCATATTGTTTATCGGCGTGGGCGTTCCGTAATAATCTGCCACGACTTTGTCGAGGATATGCGGATTTGCTCTGCCTGCGCGAATACTGCGCAATTCCGAAATATAATTATCCATAGTTTTGTCGATTTTTTCGTTCATATCGTCAAAAATCAAATCGACTTCTTCAATACCGTATGCCATAAATGACCTCCGAGTTTTAATATGTAAATATTATAACAAAAGTTATTATATAAATCAATACAAAAAATTGAATAAATGTTAGATGTTCTATTTTCAAATAGAGCATTAAAACTTCTCTAAATGCAACTTTCCTCCTTCCTCACGGTGTTTCCCCTATTTGACACTCAAATAGACTGCGTCGTAACTCCTTAAATGCAATACCCCCTCTTTCCGGACACGCCGGTATTTCTAAAAAAGATTATTAAATGCAACTTTCCCCCTTCCTCACGGTGTTTCCCCTATTCCGTTCCCCCT
>ERZ780149.60-NODE-60-length-136749-cov-18.399747_pt1 | contig 136749 bp, 115 predicted proteins | sample MGYA00511367_ERZ780149 | MGnify/ENA primary metagenome ERZ780149 (study PRJEB29588, sample SAMEA2153852) | human gut metagenome | biome: human gut; feature: human-associated habitat; material: faeces | place: Denmark | collected 2008/2010 ... | reverse complement strand
AACGTCGTGAGACAGTTCGGTCCCTATCCATCGTGGGCGTAGGATATTTGAGAGGATTTGTCCCTAGTACGAGAGGACCGGGATGAACGCACCTATCGTGCATCAGTTGTCACGCCAGTGGCACAGCTGGGTAGCGAAGTGCGGATTAGATAAACGCTGAAAGCATCTAAGCGTGAAACTAGCCTCAAGATAAGATATCCCATATCATAAGATAGTAAGACCCCTTGAAGACCACAAGGTTGATAGGTCGGGTGTGTAAGCGCAGTAATGTGTTAAGCTGACCGATACTAATAGGTCGAGGGCTTAATCACTTTTAAAAGTGATAGAAGTCTTGAAAAGAATAAGGAAGAAGAAAGCGAAGAAACTCACTTTATGCAGTTGTGAATGTACGAGCCAAGTGAAAGAGACAGAAGACTGGACATAGCTTGGCATACATCAACCAATATCGGTGGCAATGGAGAAGAGGATCCACCTGTACTCATACCGAACACAGAAGTTAAGCTCTTCATCGCCGAAAGTACTTGGCTGGACACGGCCCGGGAGGATAGGACGCTGCCGATTTCCATTAAACCGTTCACCTATAGGTGGGCGGTTTTTTATGTAAAAAAAATAAACCCGCCTAATAGGCGGGAATATTTTACTTACGGCCTTTGGAGCCGCCGCAGCCGCAGTCTTTGGACTCGTTGCAGGTGCAGTCCGTGGCCTTTTTGCTCGCACTCTTTACGCTTTTGACTATCTGTTAAACCGACAAAAACAAAGTTTAACAAGCCAAAATCACTGTGTAAAATTCATATTTCGTCATTTTATGTGTGTTTGATTTGTAGGGAATAAATGCGCCAGACTTCCTGAAAAAGCAGGGGCGTTTTCGTTGTTGACAATCTTATAAATATATTATATAATATAAGCGATATACTTATTTTATATCATAAAAACGGAATCAAAATGATAGCATTTTTGGACAATTTAATAAGCCTGCTGGACATCATCGGTTTGTCGATGAGCGTTCTTCTGGCGATACTTTTCACTCTGACGGTTTACGGACTTTACCGACTTATCGTCAAAGTTATTTCTTTGTGCAAACGTTTCAGACAACAAAGCAAGCGCGCTTTTTTGTGCTGCAGCATCGTTTGCGCTTTTTTGGTTGCGATTCTGGCATCGCTGCTTTCCAACACGATCATTACGTTATTGAATCATTTCAGCGAGAGCATCAAATTTATGATGTTTCTTTTAAGTTCGCATATCGAATTGCCGACTTCGGTGCGCGGATATTTTGTGAGAAGGTTTTTTATTCTCAGAAGGTTCAAAACCGAGCTTGTCGGCAGAGAGAAAAAAAAGACCGATTCCGAAAAGGTGAAACCGGCGAGAGAAAAGGTCAGCCTGAAATGCGGCCGCACGCCTGCATGCGCGTTCGTTATGCGAAATTAAGGTTTTCGCAGTTTTCAAACACCCTTATGCACTGAAAGAATATAAAATTATATGGAGTTATGCGGCTGCATATCGTTTTTTGCAACCGAAAAAATCAAAATGATAGAAATCAAAAATCTTAAAAAGAAATATCCAAACAGCGACAGATACGCAGTAAACAACCTTTCCGTAACCTTGAAAGAAGGCGAAATTTTCGGCTTCCTCGGCCAAAACGGCGCGGGAAAATCCACCACCATCAAGTGCCTCACCGGCATTTTGCCGTTCGACGAGGGCGAAATCACGGTTTGCGGACACAGCATCAAAGACGATCCTATCGGCGCAAAAATGAACATGGGCTACGTTCCGGACAACCACAGCGTGTATGAAAAACTTACCGGTCGCGAATACGTCAACTACGTCGCCGACCTCTATCACGTTTCGCTGGAGGACAGAACCGCACGCCTCGAAAAGTTTTTGGATTTGTTCCGCCTGCGTTTTGCGGTTGACAAACAGATAAAAGGCTACAGCCACGGCATGAAACAAAAAATCTGCATCATCGCCGCGCTTATCCACGATCCTAAGCTCTGGGTGCTTGACGAACCTATGATGGGCTTGGATCCGCAATCCATTGCGGAAATCATCGGTTATATGAGAGAACACGTCCAAAAGGGCAACACGGTGTTTTTCAGCAGCCATAACCTGGACTTGGTGGCAAAACTTTGCGACAGAGCGGCCATCATAAATCAGGGCGTTCTGGTGGACGTCGTCGACCTTAAGGACGAAGAAAACAGGAAGAACCTCGAAAAAACCTTCTTCGAAGCAACCATGGGGAGGAAAGACTGATGAGTTTTTCCAACGTATGGACGATTCTGAAGCTCGACTTGAAGTCCCGATTCGGTCTGACGAAATCGGACGATAAGAAAAAGAGCATAGTCGGCTATGCGGTCAACTTTTTGTTTGTGGCGCTCGTTTACGCCATTTTGGTTGTCGGCGTTAAGTACGTAACCGAAATGTTTTTGAAGCAGGAAAACAAACAAATCGAAGGCTTCGTTTTCGACAGTCATTTTTGCTATCTGGTCATCGTGTCGGCATTCACCATTTTGTTGCAGCTGGTGGTTTGCACATCGACGCTTGTCAAAGCGCTTTACTACAGCGGCGACAACGAAATGCTTTTGCGCTTCCCGGTTTCGGGCGAAGAAATCTTCTTTGCAAAAGCCGCTTACGTTCTCATAAACAACTACGTGGTTTCGGCGGCCGTTATGCTTCCGATATACATTTCCTACGGCGTCGTAACGGGGCAACATTTCGGATTTTACGTTCTGACGCTGCTGGTGGTGCTGTTCAGCAGTCTGCTGCCGTTCAACGTGGCAAATATAATCGCAATTCCGGTTATGAGGATTGTCAACGCCGTCAGAAACAAATTCGGCCTGATTTTGGCCGTGCTGATTGCACTTGTGGTCGTTATGTTCGGCGCGTATATGAAGGTGCTGAAAGAAATTTTGCTGTTTATGGAGGATCAGAACGTTTCGCTTTTCAGCGACGAAATGATGAAAGCCATAGCAAAATATTGCAAGTTTGCCTATCCGTTCCGCTGGTACGCAAACCTTTTGGTCAACTTCCACGTCGGAACGTCCATTCTGGCGTGCGTGCTTATAACTGCGGGCACGGCGGCGCTGGCGTATCTGGTGGTTAAAAAGTTCTATTTCAGAACCATTTTGTCCGGCATCGAAAACCAAAAGAGCTGTTTTGAGAAGAAATTTGCCAAAAACAAGGTTTTATCCCCGTTTTTTACGTTGTTAAAACTCCAGTTCTGCAACATATTCCGTTCGATAAACTACAGCTTTCAATATCTGTGCATGGCGATTGCCGCGCCGTTTATGGTGTATTTTTTGAACGACATCGCTTCCGTTATGGCAGTCGACGAAATGGGCAGCAAGATTATCCCTGGACTTACGCTGTTCGTGATCACCATTTTCACGACGATCATCGTCAGCTTTGCGTCCACCGCGGTCAGCCGCGAGGGAAACAACTTCTATCAGACTAAAACCATTCCTATAAAATATAGCTCGCAAATTGCAATCAAGTGCTTGCTTTACGGCGGCATTGCGTTCTTGTCCACTTTGGTCAGCTGCATAGTCGTTTTTGCGGCGTATAAGGGCAAGGGCCTTATCGACGGCACCGATTTCTGGTGCGTGCTGGCCATCAGCGAAATGGTGGTCGTGCTGCTTACGGCGATAAGCATAAGGGTGGACACCTGCAAGCCTACCTTCAACGTCGGCGGCGACGGCGACTTGGTTGCCGCGAACAAAAACATGGGGCTTTCGCTGGTCGTGGGGCTGTTCCTTTCCTGCTTGTACGGCGTGGGAAGCATGGTGCTGAGCTATATCCCTATTTCCGTAAACGGCGTGGTGCTGGTGAACGGCATACGCTCCGTCTATTGGTGGCTTATGGGAATAACGGGGGTGCTGACGATAGCGAGCGTGGTTCTGCTTTTTGCGGGACTTGAAAAACGCTATATGAAGATTGTGCCGTAAGAGGTGAGTGCATGAAAAAAATTCTTATCGGCATAATCATTACCATTCCGATTCTGGTCATTTTAAGTCTGAACTTAGTGGGGAACATCGTTTCCACCAAGGCGTACGTGGCGGTGGAAAAACTGACGCTTACGGAATCGGAGCACGTTTTGTCGGGAGTTGAGGACGTATTCCGTTTGGAGGCGGAAATTCTGCCAAAGTACGCCACGGACAAAAGCGTTAAGTTTTATATTCAGCAAAATTCGGCCGGCGAAGTAGACGTCGTTCTGCTTGACGAACGCTTCGACGCTTCGGGCGACGTGAAAGCGGCGGAAGTTTCGGACGACGGCACCGTCAGAGTGAACACCTATTGCAGCTTTACCGTCGTGTGTGAAAGCACTTCGTCGGGCATAAAAGCTTTTTGCAGGGTGAACGTTAAGCAAGATAAGCTCGAGGCGGTTACGCCGGTCTTCTCCCAAACCGAAATATTTGCGGGACAACGGCAGCAGGCGGAACTTAGGCTCAGCCCGTCCGACGCGAAAATCACGGGGAAAGTTTCGTGGAGTTCCGAAAGCCCGTCGGTTGCAACGGTTGACGGCAACGGCGTGGTAAAGGGCGTTTCCTCCGGAAAAGCCAAAATAACTGCCAGAATCGAAGAAAACGGGCAAGTTATCGAAGGCTCCGCCACGATAACGGTGAAAAGCGGCGCTTTCAAAACCGACGTACTTTACACATCTAAAACCGAAATTTCGCTTTCGGAGATAGCAAACGTTTCAAACGTAAACGTTTCGGGCGGCAGGCTGGAGAACGGCAACGTCGTTTTGCTGTCGGACGAAGTGATTTTGACGCACGGCTCGGAAACCGCAAAAATACTGAAGGTTTCTGCGGGCGCGGTAGGCTTTTTGAATCAGGATTTAATCCGCGGCAAAAAACTGTTCGTGCAAAAACCGGGCGTGGTTTTGAAACCCGTATATCTTGAAACGGGCGCGGAAATCGAGGGCGCAGTCGTCGTTTCTTCCGACGAAAGCGTGGCAATTCTGGACGGCAACGTCGTTACGCCGCTTTCGGTGGGCGAAGTCCGATTCTCGTTCGAATGGGGCGGCCAAACCGCCGAAATCGAATTTAAGGTGGCGCGTCCCGTGGTGTACTTCTATTTGAACGCGACGGAAGCCGCGGACGAAAAAGGCGTGGCGGCCGAAACCGTGTACGGAAACAAAAGCTTCCCGTCCGAGAACCTTGCCGAAGTCGAGGAATCGAGGACTTTTGAAATAGCCGTGCCGGAAGGTCTTTCGGCAGACGAATTTTCGTGGTCCACAGACGACGAAACCCTGGCGTGGTTCGACGAAGAACAGCCGGGCGTTTTGCAGTTTGCAAAAAACGTTGACGGCACAAAAACCGTAACCGTCAAGGCTACGGCCAAAAACCCGCTTTACGAATCGAAACCCGTCGAACGCAGCTACACCTTTAAACTGGCAAACGCCTATAACGCAAAAAATCAAAAAGAATTCGAATACGTCGTCAACACTTTGGGCGAAGCGGTTTCGCTGCACGGCGACGCCGTTCTGACCGCGGAAACGGGTTATAAAGGTTTCCGTTACAACGTCCGAGCCAACGTTTACGGCAACGGCTATATGGTGGCGGACTACGGCTACACGGCGGACAAAAACGACGACTTCATTTGCGTCAGAAATTCCGACGTGACGGTGTCGAACCTCACCGTTCGCCATCGCGAAGCAATCGAAGAATTCAACGAAACCAACACCTTCGGAAAAGGCATAACCGTCGGAGCGGTTACGCCGGAAACGACAAAGCGTCTTACCGGCGTCAGAATAGAATACTGCGTGTTCGAATATTGCCGCCACGAGCTTGTTCTCGACGGCGCGGACGTTGAAATAACCGGCACGATATTCAGAAACGCGGCAAAATACGGCTTGTATTCCCGAACGATAAAAGAAACGGGAAACTACGACCGCGTGCGTTATAACACCGTGGGGCTTGAAAACAGCGTGTTCAGCAACATGAACGGACCGGCGATAGGTTTTTCTACCTACAGCACGTCCTTCGACGACGCCCCGACCGAAATCGACGGCAAAACGTACAGAATGTACAGCGTTCTGAACCTCAAAGGCTTCGTTGATTTTTACAACTGGAAGGATCTGGACAATCTGGACATCGTGGGCGAAGTGGTCACGAACCCTGCGCTAAACGAGAGCATCAAAAAGCTTATACAGCAAAAAGTGTCCGAATCGGGGTATGACGATTTCCGCTACGTTGCGGAGGACGGCAAACAGTACGTCAACATGGCCATGCTTTTCGCGGGGCTTATCGATCCGTCCACGTCCAAGGTATGGATTGACGGAGAGGAAGCCAACGACGAAAATCTTTACGACAGCCAACGCCTGATCGTCAAGGAAGAATCAATATTCGGCCTCAATCCGTTCGGATTTTACGGCTACGACTGCACGGAAACGGAAATAACTCCGTTCACCGTTCTGAAAATAGACGGAGAGTATCTTAGGCAGCTTCGCGAAGGTCGCGCGGGTAGCGGCGAAAAACAACTCGGCTGACGCCGAAAGGAGTTTTATGAAAAAAGTTCTTATAGGAATCGTTTTGTTGATACCGATTTTAGTTATTGCGTGTGTGCAGATTGCGGGAAGCATCATTTCGCAATCGGCTTACGTGGCGGTGGAAAAAATCAGCCTCAACGCAACGGAGCACGTCTTTGAAAACGTCGGCGACAGCTTCAAGCTTAACGCCGGAGTTTATCCGAAAATCGCCCGAAACAAGGAAGTTAAGTACTACGTTATGCAAACTCCCGAGGGTAAGGACGACATCGTGTATATGGACGACCGTTTCGATCCCGAAAAATATAACGCCGTCGTCATTTCCGACGACGGAAAGGTTACCGTAAACACCTATTGCAGCTTCACCGTGGTTTGCGAAAGCGTTTCCGCGGGCAAGCGCGCCTTCTGCCACTTTCGGGTGGGCTCGGGCAAGGTTCACACGGTGAGCGTGATAGCGCCGACAGAAACGTTAAGGAAGGGCGAAAGAGTTGCCCTCATCGCCAAAACCGATCCGCAGGACGCCGACATCGACGGCCACGTCGAGTGGACGAGCAACAACGAAGCCGTTGCCACCGTCGATCAAAACGGCATTGTGAGAGCAGTGTCCGACGGCGGCGTTACGATAACCGCCAAAGTCAGATCCGGCGGAACCGTGGTTGAGGGCAAATGCGTGCTTAACGTCGGAGGAGGCGCGTTCAGGGACAACGTTATATACGTTTCCTCAAACGAAGTTTCGCTTTCGGACTTTGCCTACGTCACCGACGTAACCGTCGTTTCCGGCGGCAGAATTTCGGGCGGCAAACTTATTATAGACGACAAAGTCGCATGCGTCGAAGCAAACGGCGAACAAGCCGCCGTCAAGGTGATAGATCCGAAAATTCTCGAGTTTTTGAACGCCGACCTTATGCCTACAAAGCTCTTTATCGGCAAAGGGCAGCTTGCCTTAACGCCTGTTTACGTCACCACCGGCGAATATACAGACTGCGACGTCGTGAGCAGCGACGAAGAGATTGCGTACTATAAAGACGGGTTTATCGTGCCTGTTTCCGTGGGTAAAGTTACGTTTACGGCAGAAAAGGACGGCTACACGACCAGCTTTTCACTGGAAGTAAAGAGGGCGGTGTCCTACTTCTTCTTGTCCGACAGCGAACTTTCGGACAAGCAGGGCATCAAGCAGACGACCGTTTACGGAAACAAATCGTTCACGGACAAGTCCGCAGGCTCCTATTCTGCAGAAAGCGCAACGGAATTTACCAGAAGATTCACCATATCGTCCCCGACGGATCTTTCGCCGTCGGACTTCAGGTGGGAATCCGACAGGCCCGACATCGCCCGGTTCGACGACAAGGACGCGGGACTTTTGCATTACGCCGAAAATATTTCCGGAGTGCAGAAAGTTACGATAACCGTAACGGCGAAGTACCCTGTTTACGAAAACGTCAAAATTCAGCGTAAATATTCCTTCTATCTCGCCGAGGCGGTCAACACCTACGGCCAAAAAGACTTCGAATACGTGGCAAACGTTTCCAGAGAGGCCATATCCATGCACGGCGACGCTATCGTCGAGGAAGGGCAGGAAAACGGCCGATGGACCAACTATTACGTCGGCAAAAATATCTACGGCAACGGCCACATGATTGCAAACTACGCCTACACGTACGACGATCGCAACAACGATTTCGTCAAGATAATCGCAAACGACGTCACCGTTTCCAACGTAACCGTAAGATTGCGTACGCCGGTTGAGGTGTTCCACGACAAAAACACTTTCGGCAAAGCGATTTCCTTCTCCGAAAACGAATTCGGAACGTGGGGGCACGCAACGGGACAAAGGCTTGAGTACAGCATAGTGGAATTTGCCCGTCACGGCATAACCGTTTACGGCACCGACGTCGAAATAGAGGGCTGCATCGTCAGAAACGTCGCCAAATACGGCATCTATGCCATGAGCAGATGCTGGTCGAACGACTACGTTCAGTGCAACAACACCACCGTCAAAAACTGTGTGTTCTCCAACATCAACTGTCCGGCAATCGGCATCGAAAGCGGCAGCACGGATTACAACGGTGAAGTGGTGAAAAAACCTGACGGCACGCCGTTCCAAACCAAACAGATTGTCAAAATAGAAGGCTTTGTGGATTTTTATAACTGGAAGAGCCTGGACGATCTGAACCTTCTCGGGGACATCACCGACAATCCGATCATCAACAAGGCCGCCGAGGACTATATCAAAGGTCAGTTCTCGGGCGAAAAATACGTTGATTTCCGCTACGTCGGGAACGACGGCAAAGAGTACGTCAATCTCGGCATATTCAAGGTCGGAGGATTGAACGTGGCAAACGCCGACATCTTAACTTCCGGTGACACCGAGGAAGACGAATCCTCGCTTCTCGACAAGTACGAACTCGGCCATATTGCCGAAGACCTCAGAGGTATCGTCAAGCCGGTTTATCTCTACGGCTATATGGCCGAAACCGCGCCGATAACTCCGGACATGGTTTTCGAGGATACCCTCGAAGCATACAAAGAACTTCGCGAGGGCCGAAAAGAATCGTAAAAAAGGAATAACAAATGAAAAAAATTCTTATAGGATTATTAATATTGATACCTATCCTCATTATCGTTTCTGTGGGGCTGGTGGGAAATATCGTTTCCGTCGAAGGGTACATTTCGGTCGAAAAGATTGAACTTAACGCCGAGAGCGTTATGCTTGAAGGCGTGGGGCAGAGTTTCAAACTTCAGGCAAACATGTTTCCTAAACTCGCCACAAACAAAAGCGTTAAGTACTATCTGGCCACCGCCGCCGACGGAACTGCCGACGTAACCGTTTTGGATTCGAGGTTCACTCCTACGGAAGACAGACCGGCATGCGTCGTAACGTCCGACGGGCTCGTTACGGCCAACACGTATTGCGTTTTCACCGTGGTTTGCGAAAGTCAGGGCGGAGGAAAGAAAGCTTATTGTCGGTTCGGAGTCAAGGGAGGCAAGGCCGAGCATATCGAAATCGAGGCCGAAACGGCTCTTAAGGTGGGCGACACGGTTATGGCATCGGTGACGTTTGATCCTGTAGATTCGGTAATAAACGCAGGTCTCGAATGGTCCTCCGACAACGAGAAAATTGTTTCCGTCGACGCAAACGGAATCGTAACGGCAAAGTCGGAAGGCGTTGCAAAAATAAGCGTGGTTTATGGGGAACTGTCTGCGGAAAAAACGATAACCGTGTCGAAATCTGCGATAAAAACCGGGTTGATATATACCGAAACCGGAAAAGTTTCGATGGCTGCTGTTTCCGAACAATCCCCGACTTCGCTTGAAAATATAGACGTGATAGACGGAGAAGCAATATTGACCTCGGACAGCGGAGCGCTTGTGTTTCAAGGCGGAGAAACAGTGGAAATTAAAAAGGTTCCCGCCGGAGCATTCGGCTTTATCGGTGCGGAATTTCTAAACGGCAGATCCGTATTGATAGGAAAAGAATACGTAAAACTGACACTTGGCTATCTGGATAAATCCGTCGACAGAACCTTGCCTTCGGGAATACCCGTAACAAGTTCGGACGAAAGCGTCGCATATCTGAAAGACGGGTTTGTGGTGCCGGTTTCTGCGGGTAAAGTTACGTTTACGGCAGAATACAACGGTTTTACCGCCACCATAGAGCTGGAAATAAAAACAAGTTTGAGCTACTTCGTTTTGAGTGATTCCGAAACAAGAGACGCCGTCGGCATCAAACAGGAAACCGTTTATGCAACGAGGACGTTCGCCGACAAAACAAAATCTGCGTACTCATCGGAAGACGAAATTCTTTTCACCAGACAATTTTCGGTGGCACAGCCCGAAACTGCGTCTGCGGACGATATCGTTTGGACAACGGACGACGAGTCTGTCGCTTGGTTTGACGAAAACGTGGCGGGACTGCTGCACTATACCGCCGAGCCGTTCGAAGGAGTGAAAACAATCACGGTAACCGCGCGGGCAAAAAATCCGACGTATAAAAAACTTACTCCGGAACGAAAATACACGTTCAAACTCATCGACGGATACAACACGTATTCTGAAGCGGACTTTGCTTACGTGACTTCCGTCCTTCACGCAAAAGCGGCAATGTTCGGCGATGCGATAGTTTCAAACGAAAACGACAAGGGATGGGATTATGGCTATAACGTTCGGAACGACGTTTACGGAAACGGTCATATGGTGGCGAACTACACCGACAATTTCGGGCGGCTATCCGACAGAATTGTCATTGATAAGTCCGGCGTTACGCTCTCGAACTTGGCGGTCAGAAGCCACAAGCCTCTCGAAGTCATCACGGAAAAAGAGTACATCGGCATAGACGTCAGGATAAAGGAAGACGCGCAAATCGGAGAAACCGCACGCATTACGGATGTTGTGATAGACGGTTGCGTTTTAGAAAACAGCTTCCAAAGCGTAGTGGTTAATGGGGCAGACGTTACGTTCAGGGCGACGATTGTCAGGAATGTCAGCAAAAACGGAATATGCACCGTAGCTACCGCCGAAACGGCAAATTATGCTTCTTACGCGGACATAGTAGTGGAAAACTGCATTTTCAGCAACATAAATTGTCCGGCAATATGTCTGTACACCGATAGCACGAAATTCGAAGGCAAACCTCCGGTTGACGAAAACGGCAACGCCGTAAGACAGCACGACTCGGTGAGGCTGAAAGGGTTCGTTGACTTCTACAACTGGAAAGATCTGAACAATTTGGATATTTTCGGTGACCTTACCGGAAACTCCGTTCTTGACGGAGCAATTCGCGACTACTTCAAAGAGCTGATCAAAAAAGGAACTTATGCCGAGATAAACTACGCGGCCGACAACGGCAAACAATATGCTAACTTTGCGATTTTCGCCGCAGGATACGCTTTGGTCGAACCGCCGCTCGGTGTGGTTTACACTCAAAATCCGCAGGATGACATCTATCTCGACTCCAACGAAGATGCTTACAAAGAGATACTTTTTGAGGAGCAACGTCTTTTGTATTTTTTGGGAGACACTTTAGGAGGGCTGCAAAAGGTTAAATTGTTTGCGTATTCCGGCGACGAGGAACGCATTACTCCGACTTCGACGTACGAAGAAAACGTTGAACTGTACGAAAGACTTAACGCCGTAAAATAAAATAAACCGCCGCAAACTGCGGCGTTTTATTTTTTAATGTCATAAAAAATAATCGCCGAAATTTCTGCAAAAAACACATAAATCCGGTTATTTAGGGCGAAGATAGACGGAAACGAAGCGCAAACTGTTGATAATATGCTTTTTTGTTGCTATAATTTAAGGCGAAAATCGTTTACGGAGGAAAATATGCTTTTAGTTTTAGACGTCGGAAACACCAACGTTAAAATCGGTTTATGGAAAGAGGACGAGCTTTTTGCCAGCTGGAGGCTTTCGACCATCACCAGCCGCACCAGCGACGAATTCGGAGTGCAGGTTGTGGATCTTCTTGCCACGAAAGGAGTTTTGACTTCGGACGTCGAGGGTGTGATTATGAGTTCGGTCGCCCCGAGCATGAACTACACCATGGAACACATGTGCGGCTACTATCTCGGCAAAAAACCGATTTTGGTTTCTCCTAAACTGGACACGGGGCTTACTGTGAAATATCGTCATCCCGAACAGCTCGGAAGCGACAGGCTTGTCGATTCGGTTGCCGCCTATTATCTTTACGGCGGGCCGGTTATCGTTGTCGATTTCGGCACGGCTACAACCTTCAACGCCATAAGCGAAAACGGCGAATATCTGGGCGGCGCAATCGCGCCAGGCATAAAAACCGCCACCGATTCGCTGGTGAACGCCGCGGCAAAATTGCCGAGAATCGAGCTTGTCAAGGCCAAAAACGTCATCGGAAAAACCACTGTCGAAAATATGCAGGCAGGCATTTCCTACGGTTTTGCGGGGCTGACGGAATACATCGTCAAAAAAATGAAGCAGGAAGAGGGCATGGAAAACGCCAAAGTCGTGGCGACGGGCGGCCTGTCCGAAATAGTGTCGTCGGTGGACGGGAAAATCATCGACGTAACCGATCGCGCGCTTGCGCTTAAGGGCTTGAAAATCCTTTACGACAGAAACAAAAAATGCTGAAACTATCCGAAGTTCGGCAAGGCCTCGACGAAAGCGCGGAGCAGCTTAAAATTCGCGCCTGCAAAAAAGCGAGGGTGAAGCCGGAAAGCATAAAATATTTTCGGGTGCTCAAGCGTTCGGTGGACGCAAGGGATAAAAGAGACGTGCATTTTTCCTGTTCGGTGGAAATGGACTTTGAAGCACCGAAGAAAAAAAGCAGGCCGCAAGAGGATTTTTGTTATCCCGACAAACCGGTTCTGGTCGTGGGGTTCGGGCCTGCGGGCATGTTCGCTTCGCTGGAGCTGGCCCGTGCGGGGTTTAAGCCGATCGTCGTGGAAAGAGGCTTGTCCGTTGACGACAGAAAGAAAAAAATTCAAAGCTTTTATATCGAAAAAATTCTGGACACCGAAACCAACGTTCAGTTCGGCGAGGGCGGCGCGGGAACGTTCTCGGACGGAAAGCTGAACACGGGCGTCGGCGGCGAAAGAAAGGGCGAGATTCTTGAAGATCTGGTGGCCTTCGGCGCGCCGGAAGAAATACTTGTCGAGGCCAAGCCGCACGTGGGGAGCGACCGCTTGCCGGAGGTTGTGAAAAACCTGAGAACGGAAGTGGAACGCCTTGGCGGACAGGTGCTTTTCGGCACGAAGCTTGAGGGCATAACGGCCAAAAACGGCCAAATCGTTTCCGTGAGGCTCAAAAAAGCGGGCGGAGATACGGAAACCGCGGAGGTTTCGGACGTGGTTCTTGCCATCGGGCACAGCAGCCGCGACACCTTTGAAACGCTGTTTTCCTCCGGCGTTTTTATGGAACAAAAAGATATGGCCGTGGGCTTTAGGATAGAACATCTTCGCGAGGATATCGACAAAAGTCAATACGGCGCTTTTGCGGGGCACAAGGCGCTTGGCGCGGCGGACTATAAGCTTACTTCGCAGGCGGCAGAGAGAGGCGTTTTCACCTTTTGTATGTGCCCGGGCGGCTATGTCGTTGCGGCAACAAGCGAAGAAGGCGCGGTGGTGACCAACGGAATGTCGAATTTCGGGCGCGACGGCGTAAATTCCAACAGCGCGGTGGTTGCGCAGGTGAAAAAATCCGAATACGGTTCCGGCGTTTTGGACGGCATAAAGTTTCAGCGTGAAATAGAAAGGAAGGCGTATGCTGCTGGCGGCGGCGGATATTGCGCCCCTTGCACGACGCTCAAGGCTTTTTTTGACGGCACGGCTCCGACGGGTTTTGGCAGAGTTTTGCCTACGTACCCTGCGGGAACGAGGCTTTGCAGGTTAGATAACGTTTTGCCGAAAGCGCTTGAGGACGCGCTGAAAATCGGCATAAAAGATATGGGGCGGAGGCTCAAAGGGTTCGATGCGGCAGACGCCGTTCTGACCGCCGCGGAAACCAGAACCAGCTCTCCGGTAAGAATATGCAGGGGCGAAAATCTGACGTCCGTAAGTCACCGCAATCTTTATCCTGCCGGGGAGGTAGGCTATGCGGGCGGCATCATGAGCAGCGCGCTCGACGGGCTTAAGGTCGCCGACAAAATAAAAGAAAAATACAAGAGATAAACTTATGAAATTTCAGAAACCTGATTTTAATCCGCGAATAATGCCGCCTAAACTCAAAGTTCTGACGCTTGAGGTGGAAAAGTTCGACAACAACTTTGCGGGCGTATGCTACAAAAACGGCAGAAGGTACGTTATCGACGGGGCTATCCCCGGCGACGTGGTTAAGGCCGCCGCGGTGGAGAGTTTTAACAACATAACTTATTGCGGTTTGCTCGCCGTGGTGAAGCCGTCGGAGAAAAGGGTTCGGCCTAAATGCAGATACTACGACAGTTGCGGCGGGTGCGATTTTATGGCCGTCGGCCTGAAAGACGAGCTTGCTTTCAAAACCGATTACGTCAGAAGAAGGCTGTTTCCGTTCGGAACGGAGGTTCGGGACGCGGCCACTGAAAAGGGCTTCAGAAACAAAATAACCTTGGCGTTTGAAAAAACGAACGGCAAACTGAACGTCGGGTTCATCGACGACAAAACCAAAAAGGTAACCGACGTGTCGGAGTGCCTGATGCACGAGGCGGTTTTTTCTGATCTGGTGAAAGCGCTTCGGTTCTGGATCGAAGACAACGACGTCAGCATATACGTTCCGCGTTTCGGCACGGGGACGTTGCGCTTTGCCGTGGCAAGGTATCTGGACGGGCAGCTGCTTCTGACGGTCGTGGGGACGAAAAGCCTGCCGAGCACGGAGGATTTGTATAAAAAACTTAAAAAGAGGTTTCCTAAGGTCGGCCTGTTTGAAAACGTCAACGCCGAAAAAACCAACGAAGCGGTTGTCGGCGACGTTAAGCATCTCTATGGCGAGAAGTTTATCGAAAGCGAAATGCTGGGCATAAAATTCCGCCTCGGGCCGGACAGCTTTTTCCAAACGAACGCTGCCGTTTGCGAAAAAATTTACGAGGACGCTCTGGAAATCGTCAGAGGAAAAAATCCGTCCGTCGTTTACGATATGTACAGCGGCATAGGCATAACTTCGGCGCTCTTTTCGCGCGTGGCAAAAAAAGTGGTCAGCGTGGAAATCGTCAAAAAAGCCGCCCGGGCGCAAAAAGAACTGCTTTCGGAAAACGGCATAAGCAACGTGGAAGTCATCGAGGGCGACACCGAAGAGGCGCTGAAAAACGTTGCCGTGGAAAAGGGCGGCGTGTTCTTCGTGGATCCGCCGCGGCGCGGGCTTTCAGGCGCGACGGAAAAAATATTGCGCTTCAAGCCGAAGGGCGTTTTATATCTTTCGTGCAATCCCGACACGCTGGTGAAGGACGTCGAAAAATTCGTTGCGGCGGGATACAAGGCCGTTTCGGCCACGCCGTACAATATGTTCAGAGCAACGACGCACGTCGAAATAATGGTACTTTTGGAGAAAACCGAAAATGACGAATAAAGAAAACGGTCAAGTGATTACGCTTACCAAAAAAGCGAGAAGAAAAATCAGATGGGGCCTTACGGCAATCATCGTGTGCTCGGTGCTTATCGGGCTGACGGCAGGCGTTTTCGTGACCTACAAAATCGTTTCCAAGCCGGCAAAGAGGCCACAGAAATTTTCGCTTCACAACTATCTTCAGCACGCCGAGCTGGTCTGGTCGGACGAGTTTGACGGCGACGCTTTGGACGAAGGAAAGTGGACGGTGCAAAAGGGCGAAAACGGCGAACCGCTCCCTCGGCGCGGCGGCTACTGGACGGAGGACGCAGTCAGCGTTTCGGACGGAAAACTGACCATAAAAACGTATAGGGGCGCAGACGGTAACTTTTACACGGGCGCCGTGCAAACCGACGAAAAATACGAAAGCAAATACGGCTACTACGAGGCGCGTTGCAAGCTTCCGAAGGCTTACGGAATCTGGTCTGCCTTCTGGCTTATGCCCGGCGGCGGACTTATGGAAACGGAAAATCCCGATTCGGCCGTTGCGGGGGCGGAAATCGACGTTTTCGAATCGCCTGCCTATCCTTATGATTTAGTGCAGCAGGCAATTCACGTCGGTGGTTACGGCAACAATCACCGTTCGGCCATAAACCTCAAGTGGTTGGTTACGTCCTACGGCAACGTATACGACGAATTCCACACCTACGGCGTGTTCTGGTCCGAGGACATCTACATATTTTACGTTGACGGGCAGGAAGTGTGGAAAACTTCGATGAACGAAAACGTTTCGAAAGTAGCCGAATATCTTATTCTGTCGGTCGAGGTAGGCGGCAGCGTCGTGGACGGAGTGCCGACGCCGGGGAACGCCTGGGGCAATCCGCTGTTCAAAAGCCCCGACACCGACGCCAACGACTGGACGACGAGCGCCGATTTCGTCATCGACTACGTCAGACATTATCGTCTGGACGACAACACCGAATATTTTTACGGAGACTAAAAATGACTGAATCCGAACTTAAGAAAAAACAATGCACGAAACTTGTTTTCGACTATCTGAAAATCGCAGTAATGGCCGTATTGCTGGCTTTAGCGTACGTTTTGTTTATCATAAACAACCGATTTGCGCCGGCAGGCATAAACGGTGTGGCAACGATGATAGAATATAAACTGGGATTTTCGGTGGGCTATTTTTCGCTTATCGTCAACGTGCCGCTGTCCATCGTCGCATTTTTCTACGTCGACAGAGATTTTGCTCTCAAGTCGTTTGCGTTCACGGTGATATATTCGGTAAGCTATATACTTCTTGAAAAGGCCGACCTCTCCAACTTTGCCTACGTGGCAAACGGCACCGACACCATTTTGCCGGTTCTGGCGGCAGGCATAATCGGAGGGTTCGTTTACGGGCAGATTTTCAGGCTGAACGCCTCCTCCGGCGGCACGGATATCATAGCCAAGGTTATCAGTCAAAAGTTTCCTGCGTTCAACTTCGTGTGGGTGTCGTTTGCCTTAAATGTTCTGGTTGCCGCAGCAAGCTATTTCGTCTACGGCGAAGTGGATCCTTCCACCGGCGAAATGGTTTACAACTTCAAACCCGTCATTTTGTGCATAATTTATTGCTTCACGTCCTCGCGCCTCGGCGACAACATCTTAAAGGGCAGCAAAACGGCGGTCAAGTTCGAAATCATCACCGATCACGCAGAGGAAATCAGCCGCGAAATCATATCCGAGCTTAAACACAGCGCAACCTTAACTCACGCGGTGGGAATGTATAAGCACAACGAAAAAGATCTTCTGATCTGCGTTGTCAACAAACATCAGATATACGAATTTCAACAGATTCTCGCAAAATATCCCGAAACGTTTGCCTACATTTCGACCGTCAGCGCAACCGTGGGCAATTTCAAAATCATAAAATAAGGAGCAAACATGAAAAAATCGAAACTTTTGTGGACGATTTTTGTCACCTTTTTCAAAATAGGGCTGTTCACTTTCGGTGGCGGCTACGCCATGATTGCCCTTTTGGAAAGGGAATTTGTCGGCAAAAAACAATGGCTGAAAAACGACGAGTTTCTGGACATGCTGGCAATTGCCGAGTCGACGCCGGGGCCTATTGCCATCAATATGGCGACCTATATCGGTTATTCGCAGGCAGGTTTTTTCGGCTCGTTTTTCGCGACTTTGGCCGTGTGTCTGCCGTCGTTTATCATAATTTTTGCCATATCGCTGTTCTTTGACAAGTTCCTGGCGCTCAAGCTCGTGGGATACGCGTTCAGGGGCATACAGGCGTGCGTAACGTTTTTGATACTTCAGGCCGGCCTCAAAATGCTCAAGGAAATGAAAAAAGGAGTTATGGAGATAATTCTGTTCACGCTCACCGTCGGGTGTTTCGTGGCATTCACGTTGTTTGCGGTTGACTTTTCGTCGATTTTCTATATCCTTATCGGCGCGGTCGTGGGGCTTGTGATATATCTTATTTCCGATTTCAAAAAACGCAAGGAACCTATGCTTATCGAAGAGAACGCGCCTTGCGCTTCCGAAAAGCTCGAAGCGGAAGATGAAAAGGAGGACGAACGATGAACGTCTTGCTTTTGCTGTTTCTTACGTTTTTGAAAATCGGCGCCGTGTCTTTCGGCGGCGGATACGGAATGATTCCGCTCATCACCGAAGAGTGCGTCAGAAACAATTGGCTCACAGAAGAAGAAGTCATCAATTTCATCGCCGTTTCCGAGTCGACGCCGGGGCCTATAGCCATCAATATGGCAACCTTCATCGGTTCGTCGCAGGGCGGATTCTGGGGAGCGGCGCTTGCCACTATAGGCGTCGTAACGCCGGCGTTCTGCATAATACTGCTCATTGCGGCAATCGTCAGAAATCTTCTGAAATACAAAGGCGTTCAGGCTACGCTCGGCGGCGTCAGACCTGCTGTTATCGGCCTTATCGTTGCGACGGCAATCACGCTGTTTTTAAGCGTGGTGTTTAATATCAAAACCGTTAAATCCGAATTTAGCTTTGATTGGCGCGCGCTTGCGATATTTGCCGTAACCGTTGTGGTTCACTGCGTGTATAAGCATTTCAAAAAGAAAAAAATCTCGCCGATTATTCTTATTCTGATATCCGCGGCAATGGGAATGGCGTTGTATTCGATTGGCGCATGATAAACGATATCTTTCCGAAAAAACTGGATAACACCTACAAAAACGCCCCTCCAACCGCGGATTCTGTTGTTTGCGTGTTCAACGACAAAGGTGAAATTCTGCTGAAAATCGACGAAAACGGCATAAATTTTCCGCATTACGACGAAACTTTGGGGCAAGCGCAATATCTGTTTTCGGTCTCCGGAATCGGGTTTTATCTTTCGCCGCTTGCGCCGAAAAATTTCTCCGGCGAATACGTTTCGGTCAGAAAACTCAGGGGGATTGGGCCAAAAGACAAAGTGTTTGCCGCGCTCACGGCAAATCATCTTTATCTGTGGTACAAAAACAATCGGTTCTGCGGGCGCTGCAAAAGGCCGATGGTGCCGGGAGACAATGAGCGTATGCTAAAGTGCTCCTGCGGCAACGTCGTGTTCCCCAAAATTATGCCGGCAATAGTCGTCGCGATAAGGCGCGGCGACGAAATTCTTCTCACGAAGTACGCTTCGGCAAAAGACACCACCTCGCTTGCGCTTGTCGCGGGGTTTGTGGAAATAGGCGAATCGGCCGAGGAAACGGTACGCCGTGAGGTTATGGAAGAAACGGGGCTTGAAATCAAAAACCTTCGCTACTACAAAAGTCAGCCCTGGGGACAGGTCGGAAACCTTATGCTCGGCTACGTTGCCGACGCAGAAGACGGCGACGTGAGGCTTTTGGACGGAGAGCTTCAGTTTGCAAAGTGGTTCAAAAGGGACGAAATTCCCGTCGATGACGACGATTTCAGTCTGACGAGGGAGCTTATCGGCGCATTCAAGCGCGGAAAAATCTGAAACATAAAAATCGAAACAAAAAACTGCGAAAGATTGTCTTTCGCAGTTTTGTTTTGTTCTTTTCTTAATTTCGTTTCGTCAGGCCGCGGCAGGCGTTTGCCCCTCCTCGGCAGGACCGTTCTCCTCCTTTTTCTTCAGAGGGTGTTTTTCCGCAAGAATGAGGTACGGAACGATCAGCATTCCGCCCACGAGGTCCACGAAAATGTCTTTCATTGTGTCGCGAAGCGCAAGGTGTCCTTCGTAAGGGATGTCGTCTGCAGTCGGATAGGTTCCGGTTGTGGTTTTGTAGAATTGCTGCGTGTTGACGATTTTGCCGTTTCTGAAGTTGACGTCGTCGTAAGCGTATTCGCCAAGTTCCCAGATTGCGCCGACGGTAACCGCCGTGCCGACGGCGAAAACGGCGAGCGTCGCAATGCTGACGTTAAGACCTTTTTTGATCTGCTCTCTGTTCATAAGATTGAAAACGTAAATCGCAAAGTAGCCGACGAGGAAGCAGAACAAAGCGTGAAGGATGCTGTCCCAGAAGGTGATGATTCCGTAGAGGTCCCAGCAGTCGCCGAGAACCATGCCCGCAAGAATCAGGAACACGACGACGATTTCAACGACTCTCGGGAAGTTGAAAAGTTTTCTGCGGATAAGCGCAACCGCAATGATAAGTGCGACGGCCCCCAGCGATTCGCCGAGATTGTATTTGTGTCTTAAAAGTTCGGTTTCTCCGGTTTCGGTGAAAAGGCCGACGATGCTAAGTATGACGCACACCAGACATATTGCGGCGCAAACGGCGTCATAGATCAGCACTCCCGGATCTTTGATTTTTTTGGATTTCATGCTATTTTCTCCTAAGCTTTTTTACTAACACCTATTTTACCTTCTATTTTTTAATATGGCAAGCGATTTTGCGCCGAATCGTGTATAAAAAAATATACAACCGTCCATTAAGTAAGCACGTATCGAATATTTGTCGGCAAAAATTTTTTCGTTTTTTGCCTCGGGCGGAACAAAGCTGACAAAAAAATTCAAATAAAGACAAAATTCGACAAAACGTGCCCGCGCAGAGGGCGCCGCACGCGTTAAAATATAATTGTTCAAAGCGATTGAGAAGAAACATTATCGAAACAATCGACAGATATAATTGATATTTTGCCACAAAAGACCGGCACGGAGACAAAAATGAGTCAACACGAAAAAGAAATTGTTTTAGAGCATCTTAAAAACAGCTATTATGCAGAAACCGACGACGACTATTCGGCGGAATTTTTCAAAAGCGCCGTTGCCGTCATTTTGTCAAGTCGAAAGACTTGCGAATATATTCTGGACCGACTTTCGCGCGGCAAAACGCGCGGCGACGTTTTGCTCTATCGCTGTTTTGCATTGACCGCATGACACCATATAACCCCTCCCGTAAAATATTTACCGAAAAGAGCCGCTATGTAGCGGTTCTTTTTGTGTTGCAAGTTTCGGCTTTTTGTGTTACACTTGTTTTATAAAAACAAACGAGGTAAAAAATGCAAAAATCTCTTGAAATTTACAACGAAACCAATCGCAAACTGAAAGCGCTTGCGTATTGCGGCTTTTTATCGGGGTGGGACATCAACACCGAAATGCCCCCTAAAGCCAATCACGAAGCAGAGCTTTCCGCACTTTCCGAAATGAGTTATACGCTTCAGACCTCGGACGAATATTCTGCCGCGGTTGACGATTTATACGCTCACCGCGACGAGCTGTCGGACGTTCTTAAGCACGAAATAGAAGCCGCAGTGCTTTCCAAGCAAAAGCTTAAAAAGGTGCCGATGGACGAATACGTCGAATACGGCGCGCTCCTTAACCGCTTCTACAACGTCTACGTCGAAGCGAAGAACAAAAGCGATTTCTCGCTTGCGCTTCCGTACTACGAAAAGGTGGTGGAGTTTAAGCGCAAATACGTTCTCTGGCAACAGACCGACGAGCTTTCCGGCTACGACATTCTGCTTGACGAATTCGAGAAGGGAACGAGCCGAAAGCAATACGACGAATTTTTTGCTCTCCTAAAAGAAAAACTCGTTCCGCTTATCAAAAAAATAAGCGGCAAAAAGCTTCCGTTTGACGATTCTTTTGGTAAAAAATATTATTCCGAAGAAGGCCAAAAACGGTTTCAGGAATATTTAAGAGGCGTCGTCGGCTTCACCCCCGATCACACCGTGGTGAAGGAAAGCGAGCACCCGTTCACTTCCGGCTACGGAAAAACCGACGTCAGAATCACCAACCATTTTTACGCCGACAACTTTTTGTCGTCCGTTTACAGCGCCATTCACGAAATGGGGCACGGCATGTACGAAATGCAGGTATCGGACGAGGTTGACAAAACCATGAGCGGTGGAGGCGCAAGCATGGCCATGCACGAAAGCCAGTCCAGATTTTTGGAAAACATTATCGGCCGCAGCAAAAGTTTTTGGGAAACGCACTTTGAAAAACTTAAGGAAATCTTCCCCGAAAACCTTGACGGCGTAACAGCAAATGATTTGTATCTGCTTTCGAACAGAGCGGAATGCTCCTTGGTGCGCACCGAGGCCGACGAGCTGACTTACAGCTTGCATATTATGGTGCGCTACGAAATCGAAAAAGGTCTTTTGAACGGCCAAATCGAGGCAAAAGACATACCTTCCGAGTGGAACAGGCTCTACAAAGAGTACCTTGGCATAGACGTTCCGTCGGACAAAGAGGGCTGCTTGCAGGACGTGCATTGGGCGTGCGGCGATTTCGGTTATTTCCCGACCTACGCGCTCGGCAGCGCGTATGCGTCGCAGATATATCACGCAATGCAAAAGGATCTGGACGTCGACGCCGAAATAAGAACGGGCAGTTTTTCGGGCATCGAAAAGTGGCTTGCCGAAAAAATCCACCGCTTCGGCGCGTCGAAGGATCCGAAAGACATACTCGTTTATGCCACGGGTGAGGAATTCAACCCTAACTACTATATAGACTATCTCGTCGGCAAATATTCCAAACTCTACGGTTTAGACGCATAAACCAAAACTTAAACGTCGTTTATTGTTATTATGAAAAAACTGTTCAAAAACAAAAAATTCGTCGCGGCATTGTCGGTGACGCTGTCGCTTCTTCTTGTGGTGGGACTTTCGCTTTTTTACGCTTTCTTCTTGCGCTACAGCACTACGCCTAAAGGCGGCAAGCTGAAAACCGTCGATTTGTCGGTTATGCCCGCCGGCACGCCTGCAGACCTTGAGTATCTCTACGATTTGAACGTCATCGACTTCGGCGACGGCGGAGAAGAGTATATGGCTCATCCGGACAGCGTTCTGCTTAACCCGGGGACGGAAAACGAAATCGTTTACACCGTTTACGTCGGCGGTCACGGCAAAGGTCCGCTTCAGGTCAAAACTTCCTCTGACGGCGGAAAGACCTATTCGTCCAGGCTGACGTCGCTTCCGAAAAGCTGGGAAAAGAGCGAAGAAACGCCAACCGTGTACGAACTTCAGTTTGTCGGCGGCGAAAAGAAATGGATTTTGATATCTGCAAATCCTAAATGGCCGGGCTACCTCTCGGGCGACGGATTCAACGTGTCGGTTTCGACGGATAATTGCGAAACCTGGACGGAATTTCAAAAATTCTACGGCAAGGACAGCGATTTTCCGACTAATCCTATCGTGGCGATGAGCGCGCTCGTCAGACTTAAGGAAAACGGAGCGTGGGCCGACAAATGGATGGGGCTTTTCCACGACAACAAGTTCCGCCTTTACAAAACCATTCTGACCTTTGACGAAGACGGCAACCCGAACTGGTCGCAGCCGGAGGAATATCTGAAAAATTCCGTAACCGCAAGCGGCAAAAAGACCGATCAGACCTTCCTTGCAAAAATGGCCAAGCTCTGCGAAGTGGAGTGCGTGCGCTCCTCAAACGGGCAGGGCGACGAGCTTATGATAATCGGCCGCTCCAACACCAAGCGCATGAATTCGCTTATGGCGTATTCCACCGACGAAGGGGAAACCTGGACGGAGCTTAAGGAAGCGCCTGCCGCGGTAAACGGCGAACGCCACAAGGCGGAATATACGCCCGACGGCCGCATGGTTATGACGTTCAGAAGCGTCGAGCGCGACGGCAGATTTACGTGGCACTCGGAAGGCCTCGTGATGTGGGTAGGCAAATACGAGGATTTGAAAAAGTGGTATGACAGTGGCGAAAACTCCCTCGGCGACTACCGCGTAAAACTGGCGCACGTATATCTTTCCGGACAGACCGAACCTGCCGAAAAAGCCGGCTCCGACACGGGATATTGCGGAGTGGTCGTGCTGTCCGACGGCAGAATAGTCGTTTCATCCTACGGGAAGTTCGACGCCGAAAGCGGCAAAACCTACATAGCTTCCAAAACCGTTAAACTTGAAGATCTGGACAAATTATATGCAAAACTTGCAAAAACAGGCAGTTAATTCGCCGAAACGGCAGGATAAACCGTCAGATTCGGCACCATAAAAAGAAACCGACAAAACGCGGCAAAATTTTTGAAAAACGCTTTTGTTTTTAATTTTGATGTGCTATAATATCAATCGTAAATAATATACAAAGAGGCGATAAAATGAAAATCGATATTTTTTCGGGCTTTTTAGGCGCAGGCAAAACCACGCTCATAAAAAAACTTATAAAAGAAGCCTATCACGGCGAAAAAGTGGTTCTCGTTGAAAACGAATTCGGCGAAATAGGCGTGGACGGCGGCTTTTTGAAGGAAAGCGGCATCCAAATCAACGAACTCAATAGCGGTTGTATCTGCTGCAGTTTGGTCGGCGACTTCAAAAAAGCTTTGCACGAAGTGGCCGAAAAGTTTAATCCGGACAGAATCGTCATCGAACCGTCCGGCGTAGGCAAGCTCAGCGACGTAATAAGCGCCGCGCTTTCCGCCGAAATCGAAGACGCGTACATCAACACCGCAACCACCGTCGTGGACGCGGCAAAATGCAAGATGTATATGAAAAACTTCGGCGAATTTTTTGACGATCAGATCAAAAACGCAAAGTGCATAGTGCTCAGCCATTCCGACAAATGCACGGCCGAAAAGCTGGCCGAAGCCGTTAAACTCATAAAAGAGGTCAACCCTGTTTCGACCGTCGTAACCACTCCGTGGGACGAGCTGACGGGCGAGCAGATCGTGGGCGCAATGGAGCACAGCAAAACGCTGTCCGGCGAACTTGAGGAGCTTGAAGAAGAAGCAAAACACGAGCACGAACATCATCATCACCATCATCATCATGACGACGACGATGATCACGAGTGCTGTTGCGGACATCATCACGACGACGATGACGAAGACGAGCACGAACATCATCACCACCATCACCATGACGATGACGACGAAGACGAGCATGAGCATCACAATGACGAAGACGAGCACGAACATCATCACCACCATCACCATGCAGACGAAGTGTTCTCCAGTTGGGGCGTCGAAACCGGCAAGAAGTTTACGGAAAAGGAAATCGAAACCGCGCTTGAAAGCCTTGAAAGCGGGAAATACGGATTTATTCTGCGAGCAAAGGGCATCGTGGACTCCGCCGACGGAAAATGGATTCATTTCGACTACGTTCCGTCCGAGCCTGACGTCAGACGCGGCGGCAGCGACGTAACGGGCAGGCTGTGCGTCATCGGACAAAACCTTGACGAGCACGCGCTTAAGGAGCTTTTCGGAGTTTAGACTATGAAAGAAACTTATACGGAAGTTCCGACCTACGTTTTTCTGGGGTTTTTGGAAGGCGGCAAAACCACTTTCATTCAGGACACCTTGGAGGATAAGCGGTTTTTCGACGGCGAAAAGACTTTGCTTCTCGTTTGCGAGGAGGGCGAAGCGGAGTACGACAGCGGAAGGTTTGCGTCAAAGGACGTCGTGATCGTTCCGGTTGAGGACGAGGAAACTCTCACTCCGGAATTTCTGGGCGATTTGCAGAAAAAATACGATTTCGGCAAAGTCATCGTGGAATACAACGGCTTTTGGGGTATAGACGCGCTTTTCGGTTCCATTCCGGAGGAGTGGGCCGTGGCGCAGATTATGACGCTTTTCGACGCGGAAACGTTTTTGAACTACAATCAGAACATGCGCCAGCTGGTGTATGAAAAAATTCAGGTGTCGGACATGGTTGTTTTCAACCGATTCAAAGTCGGCGGGGACGTTATGCCGTTCCACAAAGTGGTGAGGGCAATATCCCGTCAGTGTGAAATCGTTTACGAAGACAATGAAGGGCGCGTGAAAATGGACGACATCGTCGATCCGTTGCCGTTCGACGTCAACGCGCCGATAGTTGAAATTTCCGACCGCGATTTTGCGATATGGTACGCCGACCTTTCGGACGACGTGAAAAAATACGTCGGCAAAACGGTTAAATTCAAAGGTATGGTGGCGCACGACAGGAAGCTTCCGCAAACGGAAGTGGCAATCGGCAGATATATAATGCAATGCTGTCAGGCCGACATTCAGTTTTACGGGATGATTTCCAAAAGCAAAACTCCCGTCGAGTTTAAGGACAAGGACTGGGTAACGGTCACCGGCGTCATCGGATTTGCCTATCACAAAGCCTACGGCGGCAAAGGCCCCGTTATGGAAATAAAGGCGTTGGAGGCGGCCGAAGCTCCGGAAGAGCAGGTCGCAACCTTCTACTGAGAAATCAAAAACAAAACCCGAGTTCAGGCTCGGGTTTTTTATAATGGTTCAATTATAGATATTTTATAGCTATTTCGTAATATACACCGTCGTGGCGGCGGACTTGTAGTTTTCGGCGGACACCGTCAGAACCACTTCGTATCTGCCGCTTTCGGCAAGGTACGGCGCAAGGTCAACGGTGCTTTCGCCGTCAAGCGGGATAGCGACGCCGTTTACGGTCAGAAAATAGCTGTGCCCTTCAAGCTTCGTCCAGCTTACGACGGTTCCGTTCAGGTTTACCTGCGGCGGATTCAGTTCGCCCACCAGAACGACGAAAATCGAATCGGACGGTTTGCTGTCGGCTCTATCTTCGCCGCCTGCCGCGACGACGTAGATTTCCGTCCTTTTTCCGACGGTCAGAAAGTCGTCTATTTTGAATCTTACGCAGTCGTTCGAGAATTCGGCAAGTTCGGGGTGCTCGGAAAGAAGAATCATTTGCCCGTCCACAAAAATTTTGTAGTCGGTCGCCGAATTTATTCTTTGAAACGACAGAAACACTCCGCCCTCAAAATCGGCGCCTAAGTTGTACGGCGCGGACACAGGAAGCTTGAAGACGAACGAAATTTCTTTTTCTGCGCGGCCGTAACCGTCGGCAAACGCCACCGCCTTTATGACGTAAGTGCCAGACGTTTCCAAAACGTCCGACAGGTCCACGGAATTTTCCGTCGTCGAAAGAGCAAAATTGCCGTTAACGAAAACGTCTATTCTTTCCGCCGTAGGCGCCGACCATGAAAGCACGGTTCCCGAAATCGAAAAGCTCTCGAACGTCAGGCGCTTTAAGAACCTTGCGTTTAAGGTTACGTCCGAGGTGATTTCCAGCAGAAGCTCATGCTCGGAAGACAGAAGCTCGTCGCCCTTAAACCAACCTGCAAATTCCGCATCCGCAGTGTCCGAGGAGGTGAGGCGTGCCGTTTCGCCCTTGCGGTATTCGCCCGCGCCGGATACGGCGCTCGGGTATTCGGTTTCTATCGCAACGTCGAAAACGATCTTTTCGAAACACGCCGTAAATTCGGCGTCAGCGGTAAGTGTGATTTCAAAACTCGGGTCTGACGAGAAAAATTCGCCGTCTAAAAGCCATTTTGTAAAAACGTAATCCTCCGCAGGCGTTGCGGTAAGGCGATAGGAATTTGGCACGGTTCCTTCTTCCAAGGTTGTCGTTCCGCCTTTGGCACCCAAAACCGTCACTTTCGGAACGAACAGCTTTATGCCGAAAACGGCAAGGTCGCGTCCTGCGGACGTAACTACGGACGTCGGAAAAACGTAGCCTTCTTTTTCAAATGACAGCGAGCTGCCGTGCTTAACGTCAGATAATGAAAACGAACCGTCGTCGGCGGTCAGACATACTTCTTTTCCGTTTACGAAAACCTTTACTCCCGCCAGCACGCCGCCGGAGGAAAATATTTGTCCCGAAACGTCGTAAGAGATGTCGGTGGTCGGAATTTTGTTGCATCCCAAAAAACAAACAGCAACAAAAACGGCCGATAAAGCAACGAACAATTTCTTCATGTTTCCTCTACAAAAACCTTTTTTAATAATATACAACTTTTGCCGGATTCAGTCAACGGAAAACGCGTCGAAAATTTTTCAAACCGTCCGGTTTCCTTTAAAAGAAAAAACCTCCGGAAAAGACTTTTTCAAAATAGGTTGCAAAATCGGATAATTCGGGTTATAATAAAGATAATTCCGAATTTGGAGAAGGCTATGAACAACCTGCAAACAGCCGCAGAAGTGAGAAAAGTGGTTGAAAGTCTGTCGAAAGGCGTCAACCCGTTCACGAGCGAAAAGGAAATAGGGGGCGCGCTTTCGGACGAAAGAGTGCAAAAAGCGTTGTCGGTTGCGGCAAAAATGCTCGAGGACGCCGAAAAGAGGGAAAAGGCGCTGTCGGATTCCGACGCATCGACGAACGAACGCCGCAAATGGACGGTTCTTGAAGAAATGCAGCTTCAGGAAGAAGCGAAGCAAGGTTTCACCGTGGAACAGATGGCTGCCGCCCACAAACGCAGCTGGGCGGGGATAATATCCCGTCTTTCCAAAATGGGGCTTCTTATTGAAAACGATCCGTCCGGCGGAAAACGTTGGCAGAAGGAAGAAGAGGAGCTCCTGCGGGAAGAATTTTCGGGCGGAATGCTTTTGGAGCAAATGGCCGCTTCGCACGGAAGGAGCATGCAAAGCATAATCGGCAGGCTTGCAAAAATGGGGCTTATCGAAAATTGACGAAAGATGGCGGGGAAAATTAAATACCATTTTAAAAGGAGTCAAAAATGAAAAAAATCATCTGCAAAAAAGAGTACGACACCGAAACCGCTGAAATCGTGAGCAAAAAAACGTTCGGATTTTTCGGCGATCCCGAAGGATATGAAGAAACCTTGTTCGTAACGCCGGAAGGCCTGTATTTCCTGTACACGAGCGGCGGCGCGGCCAGCAAATATCCTACGGAAAACATCGAAAGAGTGGCAAAAGCAAACGTAAAAAAATATCTTGACTGACGAAACCAAAAATCGTCGGCAAAAAAATCGTACAAAAAAAGCATATTTCGGGCATCTCCCGAAATATGCTTTTTGATTTTAGCATTTAAATCGAAGGATAACATTGAAGTTAACTTCAAAGTCAAGCGTTTTCATAAAAAATTTTTTAACGAACAAAATAAAACGGAGAAGAGCCCCTCTTAAACTCGTAGACGGTTTCTGAAAAAGTGTCTTAAATGCGACAAAAACAAAAAAATTGTTTCCCGTAATTTTCAAAAAAACGAAAAAATCTTTCCGCTTTCGCCCGAAAAACGTGAAATTTTAAGGATAAATTAACGTTGGGGTTCCACCATAAAGGCAAATAAATCCGGAGGTAAATACGTATGGAAGGTATTACTAAGTTTTTCAAAAAATGCAAATGGGACAGCATCATAATCGCCATTCTGACGCTGGCTCTGGGTATCGTGTGCGTGGCGTTGCCGGCAGAATCCGGGGACGTACTGACAAAAGTTTTCGGCTGGTCGCTTCTGGTGATGGGCGTTGCAATCGCCGTCGACTACGCCTGCATCGACAGATTGTTCGGACACGGGCTTTTGATCGGCGCGGTTCTGATGATAATTTCCGGCATCTTCTGCCTCATTTATCCTGAATCCATAAAAGCCATTTTGACGGTTTTGTTCGGTCTTTATCTTATTGCCGACAGCATGTCGTCCGTCGTTGACAGCATCTATCTTGCCAAAATCAAGGCGAAAGGCTGGTTCTGGCTGCTGCTGTTGTCCGTTCTGACCTGCATCCTCGGCGTTGTGGTAACGTTCTCCACTTTTGAATCGGTGGTTCTCTTTGCGGGCGTTTCCCTTATCGTTGCGGGCGCGGAAAGACTGGTTCTTACAATCGTTTTCAGCAAGAACGTCAGAAAAGCCAAAAAAGAATTTTTCGAAGGTGCCGATTTATAATCAGAAACAATAGCAAATGAACGAACCCGCGTCTTTCGGCGCGGGTTTATTCGTGCCGAAAAATGTTTGGTAAAACGAAAAACTCTCCAAAAACGTCTGTCAAAGACGAAACGGTTTAATCTCCGACAAAAGAGGCTTTCCGCCGCCGCTAAAAAAACGCAAGCTTTATGCTTGCTTTTTTTATTATAAAAACATTCTCTTTTGTTAAGCGGGGGATTTTGACAAAAGGTCAATGGCGGCGAGGAAGCGGCGGCGTCAAAATCACAGACGGCGGTGAAGTGTTTGCCGTCGAATTCGAGGTCGTAATCCGTCATTATTTTTTTGATTTCGTCGGTATCGAATTTGTCGTCTGCGTACATAACCTCACGGTAGTCCGCCACGGAGCCTCCGTCGTTTATGATCACTCGGCCGTCGGGCGAAAAGCAGAAGGCGTTGCAGACGCTTTCGTCGTAACCTTCGAGGAAAATGGTGGTGGCGACGACGACGCGGTCCTCAAAAACGCGGCACCTGATTTCGTCGTCGTAGCAATCTTTGACGTAGGCATAGAGTTGTTCGATCGAATTTTTGTTAACCATAATTTATCTCCGTTTTTATTATAGCATGCGGCAAGCGGATTGTCATCGGTTTTTTTGCGTATTTATTTAAGAAGAAGCGTGCGCCGAAGTTGAAAAACAGGTTGACAAGGCGGCGGGGGTTATCGTAAAATAGAATTATCAACCAAAAGGGGATTATTATGAATTACGAAAAATTTTTAAGCAAAGCCGTGTGCGCGATGAAGCCGTCCGGCATCAGAAAGTATTTTGATTTAGCGGCCTCCATGCCTGATTGCATATCGCTTGGCGTAGGCGAGCCGAACTTTGTAACGCCGAGGGCGGGCATAGACGCGGCCATAAAGTCAATGGAAGACGGCATAACGCGCTACACTTCCAACAACGGATGGATGCCGCTGCGGAAGAACATCTGCAAATATCTCAACCTGCGCTACGGGCTTGAATACGATCCGGAAAACGAAGTTATCGTCACCGTGGGCGTGTCGGAAGCGATCATGGACGTAATGCAGACCATCATCAATCCGGGCGACGAAATTCTGATTGCGGAACCTTGCTTCGTATCCTACGCGCCGAGCGTCATTATGGCCGGCGGCGTTCCGAAGGTTTTGAACTGCCGCGCGGAAGACAACTTCATTATCACGCCGGAAGAGCTTGAAAAGGGCATCACCGAAAAAACCAAGGCGCTCTTTATGTGCTATCCTAACAACCCGACCGGCGCGGTTATGACCAAAGAGGAGCTGGAGGCTATCGCCCCGATCATCATCAAGCACGACATTTTGTGCCTGTCCGACGAAGTTTACAGCGAGCTTACCTACGGCGGCCTCACCCACGTCAGCATAGCGAGCTTGCCTGGCATGAGGGAAAGGACCTTCGTGTTCAACGGTTTCAGCAAAGGCTTCGCCATGACCGGGTGGAGGATCGGTTACGTCTGCGCCCCTAAAGAAATGATGAAACAAACCATGAAAGTGCACCAGTTTGCCATCATGTGCGCGCCGACCGCCGGGCAATACGCCGCAAACGCCCTTCTCGAGGACGCGTTTGCCACCGATTTCGCCGAAGTCAGAAAAATGGTTGAGGAATACGACAGAAAGCGCAAATACCTCTACAAGGCCTTGTTGGATATGGGGCTCGAGTGCTTCGAGCCGAGAGGCGCGTTCTATATGTTCCCGAGCGTAAAATCCACGGGCATTTCGGGCGACGAGTTCTCCGAAAGGCTTTTGATGGAAAAGAAAGTCTGCATACCTGCCGGCATCGCGTTCGGGCAGTCCGGATATGACCACATCCGCATCAGCTACGCTTACGCAATGGACCAAATCGAAAAAGGCGCCGAGCGTATGGCCGAAATGGTCAAGGAACTCAAAGCAAACAAAAAATAAGTCAAAAAGAGCTGCCGATTTCGGCAGTTCTCTTTTATTTTTTGTAAAATTTTGTCTTATTTCTGAATTTGGAAGATTTTTCCAAATATTGCTTGCCCCGCGCTTGTCCGCGCCATTATAATGTAAATAGGGGATAGAACTTACTTTAAGGAGGTAAAAAATGAAACGGAAACTGCTGGCGGCAATTATGCTTATCGTTCTGGCGTTTGGAGTTATGGCGTTTGCCGCATGCGACGATTCGGACACTTTGAAAATCAGTTCCTATGATAATGATAGTGGACCATGTGGTATTTCGCCTGATGTAAAAATTTCAGTGGAAGCCAAAAAAGAATACTCTGTTGACGAGCCGTATATAGTCAACGTTGAATATGGTTCAACGACTTACGTAAGCGAAGACGTTGAAAGAACCGTTGGCTATTTGCAAGTGTACAACCTAAACGGAGACGTGAAGTTTAGTGGGTTGAAAGACATAATGCAATTGGAAACGTTGCTTGAAATCCCGTCTTTTCTTGATGAGAGCAACAGAGTGCATTACGAATATAAGAACGGAAAAGAATGCGGTTATATATTCAACGCGTCCGCCGAAATAGAAATTCCGAAAAAGTATTTTGAAGACTCTTCCGGAAGTGTAGCGCTACTTTTAATAAGGGTACGTTTAACAGAAAATGGTGAAGTTCCGGAAAGAGGTTTTTCTGGGGCAGGTGTCGTTATTAGCTATAAAGTGAAAGACGGCAAGATTTATTTCAGCAAAGGTTAATAAAGAAGTTTTAAGGAGGTAAAAAATGAAACGGAAATTGTTGTTGGCAATCATGCTTATCGTCCTGGCGTTTGGAGTTATGGCGTTTGCCGCATGCGACGATTCGGGCACGTTTTACGTTGAGTCGTCGGGGGCAGATAAGGATATGCCGCCTATAAGAATTGCGGCAAAAGGCAACAAGACGTACACCTTAGACGAGCCGTATATTGTGGAACTTAAGTACGGCCACATTGCCGTTAATTCAAGTGAAACGGATCAGACATCGGCTAGACTTTTTATACATAACGCCGCCGCAGAAGGGGATTTTGACCCCGTTGTCGATCCGTACTGTTTTGAAGTGCAGCGGATATTTTCAGAAGAATATTACATCGAACACGATGTGGACAGCAATGGTTGGTTAAAAAACTTAAAATATCCCAAAGCGGTTGAAATAGAAATCCCAAAAGATTGTATAACCGGCACCAGTGGTCGGGTTCAAATAGCGCTTGTAGTCGTATATCTTGACGAAAAAGGAAACTGCATCGGATATGAAGGCCCGGCAGTGCTTTTACAATACGAAATATCAAACGGTAAAATTCATTTCAGCAAATAGAAGAGATTAAGGGGGAAAATATGAAAAAATTCGTAGGTAAAATTTGTGTATTTCTTTTTGTTCTCGTTTTTGCCATAGTGTTTATAAACGTCGGCGAAGCGGGAAGCGCGGCAAAGGCGGAAACGGCGGAAACGACTTCGCCGTCCGTTGCGGAAGTGCAGGCTTCTTCAAACGTCAACGTTTCGGGCGTGATAACTTGGGTTGATAATGAAGGCAGAGCGCACAACTAAAAAGGCAACGGAGCTTCCGTTGCCTTTTTTAAGTTATCATTTGGTTTGGGTGGCGGCCTTCAATTTCTTTTTGATTTTTTGAAGGCGGTTGTCCACTTGTTTGGCGGAAAGTTCGGTTTTGGCCGCGATTTCCGAATAGCTCAACCCGTCCAGAAACAGCAAAAACAAGCTTTTTTCGCCGTCGGACAAATTTTCGTCGATGCTTTTCAAAATCAGTTTTTCGCCCTCGGAGGACAGATACAGCGTTTCTGGGTTCGTGTCAGATGAGGACAGCAGTTCGCCGTCTGAGATGCTTTGCACGTCCACAAAATCGGCAAGCGGTTTGTTTTTGTTGCGGCCGGACTTGCGTACGGCGTCGATAACCCTGTTTTTGACGCAGCGAGAAGCGTACGGCCCGAACGCGCCGAACTTCGGATCGTATTCCGAAATGCAGCCGAAGAGGGCAATCATGCCTTCCTGCATAAGATCTTCCTCGTCGCCGCCTACCAAAAAGAACTGCCTGCAAATTGCTTTCACGGCGTTTTTGTAGCGGCAGAGCAAAACCCCCGAAGCGGCAACGTCGCCGTCGGCGTGGAGTTTCACAAGTTCTTCGTCGGTGAGGATTTCAAGTTTTTGCATTATTTCCCGAATTTTTCCTGTCTGGCTTTTTCAAACATAACGATGCCTGCCGCAACGCCTGCGTTGAGGCTGTTGAGCTTTCCGTATTGCGGAATGGAGATAACTCCGTCCGACAGCTCCTTGGTGAGGCGTTTGATGCCGTCGCCCTCGCTGCCGATGACGATTGCCACGTCGCCGGTGAGGTTGGCTTTGTAGATAGGTTCGCCGTCCATTGCGGTGCTGAAAACGTAAACGCCGCGATCCTTAAGCTCGCGTATGGTGTCGTTGACGTTGGTTACCTTCACCACGTTGACGTGTTCGGTTGCGCCGGCGGAAACCTTGACCACCGTTTCGCTTACGCCCACCGCGCGCCTTTGCGGAATGATAACTCCGTGCGCGCCCACGCACTCGGCCGAACGGATTATGCTTCCCAAATTGTGAGGGTCGGTTATCCCGTCCAGAATCACCACGAACAGCGGTTCGCCTTTTTCCTTTGCAAGGTCGTAAACGTCGTCCATGGACGCATATTCGAATTCCGTCGCGTATGCCACGACGCCCTGATGCTTGCCGGAAGGGCTGAGCTTGTCCAGAGTGTCCTTGCTTGTGAAAATCGTCGGCACCTTTGCGGCTTTCGCCATTTGCACGATGCGGTTCACGGTGGCTTCGAAATTGCCTTTCACGACGTAAAGTTTTTCAATGGTTTTGCCTGCCGAAAGCGCTTCGGCGACGGGGTTTTTTCCTTCGATGATCATTTTTATTCCTCTTTTTCGTATCCGATTTTTATAATTTCCGAAAGCCTTCGGGTGTTGCCGGTGAGGTACAGATACCCGATCACCGCCTCAAAGCCCGTGGCTTTTTTGTAGTCCCCAATGCTGGCGTTTTTTGCGGGGCTTGACGCGTGATGGTTCCTCGCGCGCTTGAAAACGTCGGTTTCCTTTTCCGTCAGGTGCGGCAAAACAGCGTCCGCGGCGGCCGCCTGCGACGACGCTTTCACTTCCAAAATGGCCAGCTTATGCAGTTCGCCGTTTTTCTTGTCCGACGAGGTGGCGAGAGAGGTTTTCACCAGCAGCTGCTGAACCGCGTCTCCCACGAAGGCAAGCGTAATAGGACTCATAAGATAGGCCGTTCTTTCGTCCAAGGGATTGTCTATGACGGGCAGATGATCGTACACGTTTTGCCTCCGAGCTTTTTTTACATTATAGCACATCGTTTTCAAATAGTAAACTACATTTTCGGCAAACCTTGACAACCTTTGAAATATTGATATATAATAAAAGCATATATAGAGGTGTGATATGAAAAACAAACTTTCGAAATCGATTATAATTCTGCTTATAATATCGGCGCTTGCGGTAGCGTTTTCGGCGTGCAGCATGATTGGCGGCGGCGAAACGCTGAAGGTGACTCCGACCAAAACCGAAGTTTCGCTTTTCGTAGGAGAAAGCTATACCATTCGCTACGACGTTACCGACAAAACGAAAGAAGTGCGGTTTGAAAGCACAAATAAAAGCGTATTAACCGTCGATTCCGTCGGTAAGGTGACATCGGTCGGCAGCGGCCGAGCGAAAGTGAGCCTTATCGTTTCCGGCATAACCAAAGCAAGCGTAACCTTCGATTGCGCCTATTTCACTCCCGAAAAACTGAAAATTTCGGCCGACAAAGATCTTTGCTCCGAAACTATGGAGAACCTGACGTTCTCCGTTTCGGGCGGTAAGCTGCCTCTCGATCCGGCGTATGAATTTTACTGGAAAATAGTCGATTATACGGGCCTTGAGGTCCTTAACTTCAAAGGCGACACGGCGCACTTCACCCCCGAAGCCTGCGGCAAAGTTTACAAGGTTTCTGTCGAAGGACGGCTTCCGAGTGGCAAAAGCGTGCGCTCGGACGAGGTTGAATTCGGTTGGTTTTACGAAATCGAAAGCATAACGGCAGCCGTTTCGGCCGAGACTTTAGAGCTTGGCGAAAGCGTTGAATTTTCGGCGACCATGCTTCCGGAGGGGAGCAATCAGTCCGCCGTTTTGGAGTGGCGGGTAACTTATCCGTCGGGCGAAGAAAAGGTTGTAGATAAAAAATCCGGCAAAGCGGCGTTCATCCCGACTGCCGCCGGCGAATATAAGGTTCGGGCGGCGTACGTTTCGGGGCAAAAATCGGTGGAAAGCAACGAAGTGGCTTTCACGGTAACTTACGCTTCCGCAGGCAATGTCGTCATATCCGCCGCAAAAACCAAACTCGGCATAGGAGAGCAGACGGAAATATCCGTTTCCTGGAACAAGGAGTTTGTCGATCCGAACGGGACGTACGTTCTCACCTACGTTGTTAACGGCGCGGAAAAAGACCGCTTCGACGCGTTCGAAAAGGATTACGTCGTTTTCCGTCAGCAAACGGAAGGGGTTTATAGGATCGAAGTCAGAATAAACGGCAAGGCAAGCAACACGATTTCAATAGAGGTTGTGGCCGAATATCCGACGGCGCGCGCACTAACTTTGACCGCGGGCGGAGCGTCCGACAACGAACCTATAAAACGAAACGACGTTTCCGTTACGTTCACGGTTCAGAACGACACCGGCTTCCACAACCCTCAGGACGTTTACGTCTGGTACGTCAACGGCGAAAAGGCCGCCGAAGGAAAAGACCTTAGGGAATTCGTTCTTTCAAAAACCGTATCCGACAAAAAAGCGGCAGAGTATCACGTCGAGGCGGAATGCGGTCTTTTGCGATCCAAAGTGTTCACGCTCGTGCAGCTCGGCGAAAATTGCGTCTTGCAGGAGAAATATTTTGAATTTTTCACCGCATACGGCGGATATCTGCAAAACACTTTCGTTACCACACAGGAAGAACTGGGCAACGTGTTTTCCTACGTCAGGGACGAGGCGCTTTACAAATCCGGTTCTCTGGAGCTTTACGTCGATTATTCTCCGACGGTAAAATATATGACGTCCGACGACAAGGGCAAAATAGACCTTGCGAGGGCCGTCTATCCGGAATCGGGCGTTTCTTCGACCGTTTCGGCGCGTATTACGGACGGCGCGACGACGGGCGAAATCGAGCTGACGTTCGGTTATCAGGGCGCGTCCGATGTTTCCCCTTCAAAAACCGAAACCGCCGCGAATGTGACGCAGAGCGGGGCGGTGAAGCCGACCTACGGCAAAGGCGTTTCGCGTGTCCCGTCCGACGACTATCCGGAGTGGCCGGGCAAAATCCAAACCACCAATCTTTTGTACAAGGTTTTGTCCTGGGGCTACAGGCCGACCAAGGACAATTCTTCCTCCACGGTGTGGCAGGTTTACACGCTTGCCCGAAACGCCGCGGCAAGCATAGCGGACGAGGGCATGACGGACGTTCAAAAAACGCTTGCCGTTTACGATTATATCTGTTATGAAGTGACCTACGACTTCAATCTTGCGGGCGCAAATCGCGAGACTCTCGAAAACATGCAATACGACGGATATTATCTCGAGGGAGTGTTCTTCAACAAAAAAGCCGTCTGCGACGGCAAGTCCAAAGCGTTCGTTCTGATGACTGCGATGCTGGGGCTTAAATCGGTTAGGGCAACGGGCAAGGCGAAAAGCTCCTCGAGCAGTCCTGCCGACGGCCACGCCTGGAACAAAGTGCTTGCCGAAACCGAAGAAAAAGGTGGCCTCGGCTGGTACGTCTGCGACACGACGTGGGGCGACGTCTGCGTGACGGAGGACGGCGTAAAAACCGAACATCTGTCGCACAAATATTTCATGATTTCCGACGCCGCCATAGCTCCGACGCACAACGAAACAACCTCCACCCCAACTGCGAAAAAGAGCTACAACTACTACAAAAACACCACGCCGTCCGAGGACAAAACCCTTACTTTGGAATGCGGAAACCGCAACGATTTCAGAAGTCTTCTGAAATACGTCATGGACAACAAACTATCGGGCGTGGAGCTGAAATTAAGCTATTCTTATCAAAGTTTCAAAAACGAAATCGAAAGGGTTCAGCTGGACAGCACTTGGTACAAAGCAAAATCCGTCAGCTGGATTTCTCTGGACGACGTTTACGTCGTAAAGTTCGGATACGATTCCTGACCGAATAGCCGAATTTGCAAAACACGCGGTTAAATGCCAAAAAAGTGACGATAAAAATCAAATAGTGACAATATATGGGAGAAAGCTTCAAAGCCTTCCACATCATAAGCCACGTGGCGCAAAGCCCCGCGAAAAAGCAAACGAAGTCGGCAAAAAAGCGCATGACGAAATTGTTTTCTCCGTAGAGCAGTGCGTCCGACAGAAAAAACAAACAGGAGGCAAAAATCCCCGCCGCAACCGATATAAGAAGGCCTTTTCCCATATCACCTGACCAGTTTTTTCAAAAATCCTTCGGCGCCTTTTCCTGCGCCGAATTTGACCTGACTGACTTTCCCCGTCGCAAAAAGAGTGCCTTGTTCGACGTCCAGCTTGGTGACGGACAAACCGCTTCCCGAAACGAGAAGCGAGCGGTCCTTAAGTTTTACGGAAACGGTTTTGTCGTTCACGTCGCCGACCGACGTTATGCCCGTGATGCTGACGGAGTCGTCTTTTATATCGAGATTAAACATATCACCCTCCGAAATATTTTTACTATTTTATGCCGACTACGGCCAAAAATTGACAAAGGAGCGAAAATGCAAGCGATCATAGACATCGGAAGCACGTCCGTAAGGCTGTGCTTCTGCGACCTGGAGAAGGCCGTCAACGAAAAGCAGGTCGAAACCACCAGACTTGCCGAAAATCAGACGGCGGACGGCGAGCTTTGGCGGCCCGCCCTTATCCGCACTGCAGAGGCGGTGGAAAAATTCGTTTCAGTGGCCAGAAGCTCGGGCTTCGAGCCTGAAATTTTTGCCACCGAGGCGGTTCGTTCGGCCTCCAACCGCGACGAGTTTCTGAAAGCGGTTTTCGAAAAAACCGGCAAAAAGATCACCGTCGTCGAAAAGGAAGACGAGGCGAAGCTGGCCTTTTTCGGCGTTTATAACAGCGCCGCGGGGCGAGTCGGAATCGTGGACATGGGCGGCGGCAGCACGGAGCTTTGCGTAGGCGACGAGAAGGGCGTTTTGTACGCTCACAGTTTGTCGGAGGGGGCAGTGCGCCTGACTAACAGGGAAAGAGCGGGGGAAAACGTCAAAAAATACCTTTCGGAAGCGGTGAAAGAGTACGGCGCCGTGCCGGACTTTTCCGAGCTTATCGCCGTAGGCGGAACCGCTTGCACGGTAGCGGCCGTGCTGGAAAACATGAAAACCTATGATCCCGAAAAAATTCAGGGGAGAAGGGTTTTGCGCGCCGAAATTCAGGCGCTTTACGACCGCATAAAAACTATGCCCGAGGAGGAACGCAAAAAAATTTGCGGCATGCCCGAAAAACGCGCGGGCATAATTCACAACGGTTTGCTGTTCTATCTCGAAATTCTGGACTATCTGAAAAAAGACGCTTTCACCGTTTCCGACCGCGACAACGTCGAGGGCTTTGCAATATATTTGCAAAACGGCAAAAAATGGCCGAACCTCGTTTAATAAGTTTGACTTTGACCGTTCGGTTTAGTATAATTTCTTTATTATTTCACCCAAAGGGGACAAAAAATGAAAATCACATCCAAAGAACTCAGGAAAGCCTGGCTCGATTTTTATGAGAGCAAGGGACACAAAAATATAGGTTCGGTGTCGCTTATCGGCGACGGAACGACGGGCGTTATGTTCAACGTTGCGGGTATGCAGCCGTTGATGCCGTATCTTCTCGGCAAACCGCATCCGGCAGGCAAGAGGCTTTGCAACGTGCAGGGTTGCGTTCGCACGGTGGACATCGACAGCGTGGGCGACGCGTCGCACTTCACCTTTTTCGAGATGATGGGCAACTGGAGTCTCGGCGACTATTTCAAAAAGGAGAAAACCGCCTGGACGCTTGAAATTCTGACCAAGGTTTTCGGTTTGGATAAGGACAAAATCTGCTCCACCGTTTTCGAGGGCGACGACAGCGCGCCGAAGGACGACGAAACCGCAGGCCTTCTCAAAGACCTCGGAATCAAAGAGGAAAACATCTATTTTCTTCCTAAATCCGACAACTGGTGGGAGCTTGAAGGCACCGTCGGCACTCCGTGCGGTCCGGACAACGAGTGGTTCTATCCGCGTGACGTCAAGCCTTGCGGCCCGCATTGCGGCGTAACCTGCGGTTGCGGCCGCTACGTCGAAATCGGCAACGACGTCTATATGCAGTACAAAAAAACCGCCGACGGCTACGAGCCGCTTGAAAACAAAAACGTTGACACCGGCTTCGGTCTGGACAGAATGTTGGCGTTTCTGAACGGCCTCACCGACGGCTACAAAACCGACCTCTTTGCGGAAGCGATAGCTTGCTTGGAGCAGGCCTCCGCAAAATCCTACGACGATGACGCAGACGCCAGAAAAGCCATGCGCATCGTGGCCGACCACACCAGAACCGCCGTTATGCTTATCGGCGACGTAAACGGCATAGTTCCGTCCAACGTCGGCGCGGGATACATCTTAAGAAGGCTTATGCGCCGCGCAATCCGCTACGCGCGTCAGCTCGGCGTCGAAACGTCAACTATCGTCGAAGTGGCCGACGTCTTCATCGACAAGGTTTATAACGAGGCCTATCCGCTTCTCGTCGAAAAGAAGGCTTACATCGAAGACGAAATCAAAAAAGAAATCGCAAAATTCGAAGCTACTCTCGTTTCGGGAATGAAAGAATTTGACAAGTGCATTTCCGGCATTGAACGCAAAAACCAGTTTATGAGCGCAAAAGATCCGTCTTACGTGCCTGAAACGATGATTGCGGGCAAATCCGCCTTCCGTCTGTACGACACCTTCGGCTTCCCTGTGGAGCTTACCGTGGAGCTTGCCGAAGAAAAAGGCTACAAGGTCGATCTTGCGGGCTTCGAGGAAGCTTTCAAGGAGCATCAGGAAAAGAGCAAGGCTAGTGCGCAATCCGCAAAAGGCGGCCTCACCGAACGCACCGCCGAAACCGCGGAGCTTCACACCGCAACCCACCTTCTTCTGGCAGGGCTCAGGAAAGTTCTCGGCGACGGCGTTTATCAGCGCGGCAGCAACATCACCGAAGAACGCCTGCGTTTCGACTTCAATTTTGACAGACCTATGACCGAAGAAGAAATAAAAGCGGTTGAAGATTTCGTCAACGGAGCGATAAAGGCAGACGTGCCTGTCGTAATGGAAGAGATGAGTCTGGACGACGCCAGAAAATCGGGTGCGCTCGGCATCTTTGCCGACAAATACGGCGAAACCGTCAAGGTTTACACCATGGGCGAATTCAGCAAGGAAATCTGCGGCGGCCCGCACGCCGACAGAACCGGTCAGCTCGGCGTTTTCAAGATCAACAAAGAGCAGTCGTCTTCGGCGGGAGTTAGAAGAATTAAGGCGACGATTCATAACTAAAAGTTATCGATACGGGGCGTCTCCGCCCCGTTTTTCTTTTTCAAATTATTGAATATTTGAAAAGTATGTGTTATAATGATAAAAAGAAACGGGAGGAAAGTTATGCAAAAAGTGCGTATAACCGCGGTCAGAAGAAGCTTTTACGCCGATTTGTCCGAAAAATACGAAAATTTTTCGCCTGACGCCTGCAACGTGACGGTGGGGCAGACTTTCGTTTCCGAGAACGCCGAAAAACCCGAAGGTTTTTGCGACAGCGCATGGGAAACCCTGCTTCCGTTTGTGAAAACGCTGGCGGAAGGCGGCGGAAATTTCTTCGGAAACTGGATGAAAAACCCTCATTCCGCCCTCGTAAGCTGCAACGACGGATTTCGTCCCGTCAGCTTTTTGGTGGAAACCGCCCGATAAAAAGAAATCAACACGGAGGAATATTTTATGAGAAACGAAAAATTGAGGTCGGTTGACGGCAAGGAACTTACGATTTACGTCTGGGACGAAGTGGAAAGCCCTAAAGCCGTTTTGCAACTCAGCCACGGCATGTGCGAAAACCTCGGCAGATACGACGATTTTGCACGCTTTATGAACAAGCACGGCTACATAGTTATCGGCGACGATCACAGAGGCTACGGCCTCACCGACGACGGCAAAGGTTGGTCGGAGGGCGAATTCGTCGGCTCGACCGTTATAGATTTGCTGATTCTGAACGGCCAAATCAAACAGAAATATCCGGATTTACCGGTGGTTTTTCTGGGACACAGCTATGGCAGCATTCTGGGGCAACGCTTCATTGAATTCAACACCGGCATAAAAGCGTGCGTGCTTACCGGCACTCTCGCGCTTCCGTACGGCGTCGGCCTTTTGGGGCAGGCTTTGATGTGGCTGCCGAAACTCGTTTTGGGAAAAGTCAGAATGGCTATGCCCGAAGCGAACAAGGGCTTTGAAGACACCGACGTTCCGGGCGCATGGCTCACCAAAGACAAAGAAATCAGAAAAGCGTACGTCGCGGATCCTTTGGCCGGAGGCAAGGCTTCCATCGCCTTTATGTACGGCATGATCAAACTTCTGGCGAAGGGCGCAAGGCCGAGAAGCCTCAAAAAAATCGACAAAGATTTGCCGATCGCCATTTATTGCGGCAGTGAAGATCCTGTGGGTATGAAGGGCAAACTGCCTCCGAAGCTTGCGGAAAGATACAAAAAACTGGGCATCAAAACCGTTGACCTGAAGCTTTATCAAAACGATCGCCACGAGGTGCTGAACGAAACGGACAGGGACGTCGTGTATAACGACGTGCTGGCGTTCTTCGACAAGGCTCTCGAAAAATAACGACGAAAAACGTTTATCGCCGCCACCCTTCGGGCGGGCGGCGATTTTCAAAAGAGGGAATATGAAAAAATTTTTAGCCTGTATCCTCACGGCAGTGATGACGGCAGGGTGTTTGCTGTCCTTTGCCGCGTGCAGTTATTCCGATTCATCCGGCGAATTTTCGGGAGGGTTTTCCACCACAAACAACGGCTACGAAAAGGACGGAGCCGAGGTGGAAAAGCTGATTTCCGTCACTCCGTCCGAAAGGCAGCTGCTGTTTCAGGAAATGGAATATTACAACTTCATACATTTCGGCATAAACACCTTCACCGACAGAGAGTGGGGCGACGGCACCGAAAGCCCCGAAGTCTTTTGCCCGACCTCGGTGGACACCGACCAGTGGGCGGAAGCGATAAAGGCGTCGGGGAGCAAAGGAATAATATTGACGGCAAAGCATCACGACGGTTTTTGCCTGTGGCCGACCGAGTACACCGAATATTCCGTAAAAAACAGCCCGTACAAGAACGGGCAGGGCGACATCGTGAAGGAGCTGTCGGAAAGCTGCAAAAAATACGGCCTTAAATTCGGAATCTATCTTTCTCCGTGGGATCGCCACGAGCCGACCTACGGCACCAAGGCGTACGACGATTTCTACGTCGGGCAGCTCGAGGAACTTCTGACGAACTACGGCGAAATTTTTGCCGTGTGGATGGACGGAGCGAAGGGCGCCGACGCGCCCGATTTCGAATATGATTTCGAAAGATATTTTTCCACCGTCAGAAAGCTTCAGCCGAACGCCGTCATTTCCGTTCACGGCACGGACGTCAGATGGATCGGAAACGAGGACGGTAAGCACCGCGACGAAGAGTGGAGCGTCGTTTCCAAAAACAAGGACTACAACGCCGGCAGTCAGACGGGAGAGAACGACAAGTCGAACCTTGCCGCAATTCCCGACACGGCGAAGGATTTGGGCTCGAGGGAAGCGCTGGCGGAATACGGCGCGGACGACCTTATCTGGTATCCCGCGGAAGCCGACATTTCCATACGTCGCAGAGCGTTCAACAGCTATGGCGGATGGTTTTATCACGAAAACGAAATGAATAAGAGCGCAAACAAGCTCGTCAGAGTTTATCTGAACACCGCAGGGAGAAACGCGTCGTTTCTTCTGAACGTGCCGCCGACGAAGGACGGCGTTCTGGACGCGGACACCGTCAAAAAACTTAAGGAGTTCGGCGACAAGCTGGAGGCGCTTTATTCGAACCCGATTTCGTTCGCGGCGTATTCGGGAAGCGCGGAAAAGGGCATGACCGAAAACGCGGCGGTAACTGCGCTTTCGGCGGACAGTCCGTCAAACGATTTCATGCTTCCGTCAGACGAGGACATAATAGACCTTAAACTTGAAAAATCGCAGAAAGTGAGGTACTTGGTTCTGAGAGAAAATCTGACCTATTCGCAGAGAGTGGAGCGGTTCGACGTGTACGTCAAAACCTTGACGGGAAGGTGGAAAAAGATAGAGGCCTGCAAGCTTATCGGAAACAAAAGGATTGTTCTTGTCGGCGAAGAAACGACCGAGGTGAGGATATTCGTTCGCCAAAGCAGAAGCAACCCGCACTTCAGACATATTGCGCTGTATTAAACAAAAACCCTCGCGTAACGGCGAGGGCTTTGTAAATTTTGCAATGAAAAAGTTTGACGATGCTTTGTGGTTATGTTATAATTAGGCAAAATTATCGCAGGGACGAAAATGAACCGCAAAAGATATAAAATTAAATTGTCTGTCTGGCAGAACCTGACCATAGGCTATTTTTTGGTGATCGTCGCAGGCAGCTTACTATTAATGTTGCCGTTTGCTTCGACGGAAAAAACGACGTACATTAATGCGCTGTTTACCTCCACCAGTGCCACTTGCGTTACGGGCCTTGTGCCGTACGATTCGGGCACTCACTGGACGACGTTCGGACAAATAGTTATTATTTTGCTTATACAAATCGGCGGTTTGGGGTTTATGACTTTCGTAACCATGGTTTACAGAATCATAAACAGAAACATGGCGATGCACGGAAAAATTGCCATGATGCAATCGGCTGGGATAGGAAAACTGTCGGATCTGAAAGGGATTTCGAAGAGAATTTTGCTCGGAACGGCGATTTTCGAATCGGGCGGAGCGATTTTGCTTGCAACGCGATTCGTGCCGATGTTCGGCTGGGGAAAAGGTATCTATTTCGCCGTCTGGCATTCGGTTTCGGCTTTCTGCAACGCAGGTTTCGACCTTATGGGAACTCAAGGAGCGAAATTCGTTTCGTTCACCGGTCAGGCAACCGATCCGGTGATAACGCTTACGTTGGCGTTTCTTATCATTATAGGCGGACTGGGATTCGTCGTATGGAGCGACATAAAAGATAACGGATTGAAATTTTCGAAATACGGCGTTTACACCAAAGTCATGCTCGTTTCTACGGTATGGCTATTGATCGTATCCACGGCGCTGTTTATGATTTTCGAAAGGAACAATCCTACGTACGACGGATATACTTTCGGTCAGAAACTGCTGGTGGCTTTCTTCAATGCGACAACGCCGAGAACGGCAGGATTCAATACGACCGATTTGCTTTCGCTGTCCGACAGCGGATATCTTCTGACGGTAGTGTTGATGTTTATCGGCGGCGGCTCGGGGAGCACTGCGGGCGGTGTAAAAGTAGGGACGATGGCCGTTATATTGATGGGAATGGTTGCAGCGTTTAAGGGAAAAAGGGACGTTACGATCGGCTCGAGGAGAATCGATTCTTCAGCGATAAATCAGGCGCTAGCCGTTTTTTCTTCTTGTTTGTTGATCGTCGTTTTTTCAACGATCACGCTGTGCGCGATCGAACCGGACGAAATTTTGTCGTTTAAACAGCTGCTGTTCGAAGTCGTTTCCGCGCTCGGCACGGTGGGGCTTTCGATGAGCGCGACGCCGCTGTTGTCTTCCGTTTCGAAGCTCATCGTGATTCTGTTGATGTTTACGGGCAGAGTCGGAATACTTACGTTTGCTCTCGCTTTCGGAAAAACCGCGACTTCCGACGACGTTAAAAAGCCCGTGGGAAATATTTTGATCGGATAAAGGAAAATGCTTATGAAATCGATTTTACTTATAGGTCTCGGAAAATTCGGCACAACGCTTGGCGAAAAACTTAGGGCAATGGGCGATGACGTTATGATCGTCGACAAAAACGAGGAAGCGGTGAACGCGCTGTCTTCCGAATATTCCAACGCCCTTATCGCGAATTGCGCCAACGTGAACAATTTGAAGTCTTTGGACGTTCCGTCTTACGATTGTTGCATAGTGGCAATAGGCGACGATTTTCAGTCGTCATTGGAAATAACGTCGTTATTGAAAGATTTGGGTGCCAAGTACATCGTGTCGAAGGCTGCGACGAGTATTCAAAAAAAGTTCTTGCTGAGATGCGGCGCGGACGAAGTGGTTTATCCCGACGAAGATATTGCGGAAAAATTGGCGGTGAAATTGAACAGCCGAAAGGTTTTCGATTACATCGAAATCGATTCCGACCACGCAATTCTGGAAATAGCCGTTCCTTCCAAATGGATAGGAAAAACGGTTGTCGACGTGGATTCGAGGAAAAAATTCGGACTTAATATTCTTATCATTAAAAATTCTCAAAAAAAGCCGTTGTTGCCGTCAGCGGAGCACGCTTTTGCGGAAGGCGACCATATTCTTGTTTTCGGAGAAACGGCCAAAGTGCTTGAATTTGCGAACGGTAAACGCAGATAGTGCAAAAAAACAAAAAAACGGCAGTTTAGCTGCCGTTTTTTGATTGTAAACCTATTTTTTTATCCAAAACATCGGACTTAGAGTAAGAAGAATCGGATAAATTTCCAGCCTTCCCAGAAGCATTGCAAATGAGAGGACGATTTTGGAAAAGTGCGAATAGAAGGCGTAGTTTTCGGCCGGGCCGACAAGGCTGAGCCCCGGGCCGACGTTGTTGAAACAGCTGACTGCGGCCGTTATGTTGGTTTCGAGCGCCGAAGATGAAGGAAGGCGCGTATCGAAGGATAGGAGCAGAACGATCAGAAACAGCAGAAGCATATATACGAGAGAATAACTCGTGACGCCCTCAATGGTTTCGTCCGGCACTCTTTTTCCGTCCATTTTGATGACGTTTGTCGTCCTCGGGTGGACGGCTTTTTTGAGATTTCCGAAGATTTTTTTGATGATTATGACCACTCGCGAAACTTTGAATCCTCCTGCCGTGGAACCTGCGCATCCGCCCATAAGCATCAGAAGAAGCAGAACGGTTTTTGAAAGCGTCGGCCAAGCATTGAAGTCCGCGGTGGCGTAGCCCGTCGTGGAAACGATGGAGGAAACCTGGAAGGTTCCGAGCCTTAAGGCTTCGGCAAAGTTTTGGCACGACGACAAAATGTTCAGAGTCACCGTGGTTACGCCGACAAACACCACTCCGACGAAAACCCAAAGCTCGGTCGACTTAAAGAAGTTTTTGAATTTGCCGATCAAAACGACGTAGTAGAGGTTGAAGTTGACGCTGAAAAGCAGCATGAATATCGCAAGAACCCATTGTATATAGGCGTTGTAGCCTGCGATGCCGTCGGCCTTGATCGAAAATCCGCCGGTGCCTGCCGCGCCGAATGCGTGAACCACGCTGTCGTAGAGGCTCATGCCGCCGCAAAGGAGCATAACCACCAAAACGGCCGTCATAACGGTGTAGATGACGTAGAGAATAAGAGCGGTGTCTTTCGCGCGCGGAACGATTTTGTCCACTTCCTGCCCCGGCATTTCGGCGCGGAGAAGGTGAATCGAACGATCCGTTGTTTTTGAAGTTACCGCCATCACGAACACGAGAACGCCCATGCCGCCGATCCAGTGCGTGAAACTGCGCCAGAACAAAATGCCTCTGCCGAGCGATTCGACGTCGGTTACGATGGAAGCGCCTGTGGTGGTGAAGCCGCTGATCGTTTCGAAAAGGGCGTCAACGTAGTTGGGAATATCCCCCGATATGACGAACGGCAAAGCTCCGATTGCCGAAACGGACATCCATATAAGCGCAACGGTAACGAGGCCTTCCTTGGTGTAGATGCGTCTGTCGTCGGGCCTGAACGCCAGCGTCAGGGCGAAGCCGAGTGCCAAAGCCACGGCAATGGCGGCCAGAAAGCCCCAGGCGCAGGTTTCCTTATAGATAACGCTCACCAAAAGAGGCAACGCCAGCATCGCGGCTTCGGTTTTGAGAACCCTGCCCGTAGTGTTGAAAATCATTTTGAAATTCATATAACACCTATTTGCGGAAAACGTCCGAAAGTTTGTAGATTTGATTTTTGGTGGTGGTGATGACGATGACTTTGTCTTTTTCTTTTATAACGTCGTCGCCGCCGGGGATAATCGCTTTGTGTCCTCGAACTATGCCCGCAACCAGAATATCCGAGTTTCTGAGCAGGTCTTTAAGCGGAATATCGGTGAATTTGAAGTCCGGCAAAACGGCAAATTCGTGCGCTTCGGCAAGGCCGCCCATAACCGAATAAAGAGTTTCGATCTGGCTGTCTCCGGAGGATTTGTCCAACGCGCGCGCGTATTGAAGCACGACGTCGGCAACGATGCTCTTAGGGGAAACGACGCACTCCAGCCGCAGCTTTTCGGCAATGCCCGAAAGCTCGTCGCGGTTGACCTTGCTGATGACTTTGGACACGTTTTTCTGCATGGCGTAGAAGGAAATGAGGATGTTGGATTCGCTCATGCCCGAAAGCGCAACGAAGGCGTCGGCAGAGTCCAGCCCTTCTTCCGTCAAAAGATCCTGACTCATTCCGTCGCCGCAAACGACGGTGCAGCCGGATGGCAGAGCCTCGCACATTTTTTCGCAGACCGCTTCGTCTTTTTCGATGATTTTGACTTCGATATGATCGTTGTTGAGGAGCGACGCCAGATATCCCGAAGTTATGCCCGCGCCCATAATAATGACGCTCTTGACCTTTTTGTGCTGAATTTCCAGAATCTCCAGAATTTTGCCGATGTCGTCTTTTTCGGCGAGGAGTCCGATTTTGTCGCCCGCTTTCAGGGCAAAGTCGCCGCCCGGAATGAAAACCTTGTCGCCTCTTCCTACGACCGAAACCAAAAACGGGGTTTTGAATTTTTTTCTAAGCTCGCCGAGCGAAACGCCTTCGACGGCAGTGTTTTGCGGCAGATACAGTTCCACCATTTCCATGCGGCTGCTGCTGAAGGTTTCCACCTTGATGGCGGAAGGCAGCTTCAGAATCTGATATATGGCTTCTGCGGTCAGAAGCTCCGGATTTACCGAAAGCGACAGTTCGAGCTGCTGTTTCATAAAATCGAAGCCGGTGTCGTTGTTTTCCAGATCCCTGATCCTTGCAACGGTGTGCTTGGCGCCGAGTTTTTTGGCCATAAAACAGCAGAGCATATTGAGTTCGTCGGAACCCGTGAGCGCAATAAACAGCTCCGCACGGTTTACGCCCGCGTCTTTCAGCACGTCCGAATCGGTTGCGCTGCCGCATATTCCCATTATGTCGTAAGTGTTGGAAACGGTTTTGATAACCTCCGGTTTGCTGTCGATCACGACCACTTCGTGCTCGTCGGCCACCAGACTGCCGGTTATTGCTTTGCCGATTTTCCCGCATCCTGCGATGACTATTCTCATTGAATACTCCTAAATAAGCTTATTTTTAGGTTGTAATAAAACCTTAATTGTAAGTATAACACATAATTTCGAAATTGCACGCTTTTTCAATCAAATAAAGGGTTTTTAAGCTCGCTTTAATTTTCGACAACGATTTTTTGAAAATATGCAAAATAATTAGCAAAAATTCTGCGTAAGCTGTTGACAATAAAAATATTTGCGTATAAAATGTTAGTACGCTAACAAATTTGGTTGTTTTACAAACAAAAGGAGCAAACGGTGAAAAAAACGGTAGGGTTCGAATGCAGGACACTTTCAAACCTCATAAAACGAAAAGTAGATGGCATAAACGCCGAAAAGGATCTTGAGGGACTTACCGCCTCGCAGGGCAGAATTTTAGGATTTCTGAACGCAAGGGGCGACGAGGTGTGCTACCAAAAGGACGTGGAGGAACATTTCAACTGCCGCCGCTCGACTATGACCGAGATGCTTAAACTTATGGAGCAGAACGGTTTTATCGAAAGAAAAAACGCGCCGCACGATCAGCGGCTGAAAATGCTGACTTTGACGGATAAAGGGCGACTGGTCCTCGAGGAAACGCTGAAAACCTTCGACGGTGTCGAAAAGGATATGCTCGAAGGAATAAGCGACGAAGACCTCGAAACGTTCTTCGCCGTCATCGACAAGTGCAAACAAAATTTGCTGAAATAAATCTTATATGTAAGGAACAAATATGTTGGAAAAGATAAGGAAACTTTTAGGCTCCGTAAGGGAGTACAGGGCCCTAAGCTGGCTTTCGCCGCTTCTGATTGCGGTGGAAGTGCTGATGGAATGTACTATTCCGCTATTTACGGCAAGCATGATAAACACGCTCGAAGGGTTGGCAAGCAATACTACTTCGGCAACGGATAGCATAGTCGGAGACATCAACCGTTTCATAACCTCGATGTCCGGCGGAAACGCGCTTCTCGCGATAGTGTATCACGGGCTGTTTCTGGTGCTTTGCGCCACGATAAGTCTGGGCGCGGGCGCATACGCCGCGAAAATTTCGGCAAAGGCGTCGGCGGGGTTCGCAAAAAATCTGCGCCACGATTTGTTTTACAAGGTGCAAAGCTTTAGCTTTGCAAACGTCGACAAATTCAGCACGTCGAGCCTGGTTACCCGTCTGACGACGGACGTGGGAAACATTCAGAACGCCTACATGGTCATCATCAGAACGGCGGTAAGAGCGCCGTTGATGTTCGTGTTCAGCCTCGTTATGACGCTCAAAATCAGCAAAACCATGTCGCTTTTCCAGGTGGGCGTGGTGCTTGTTCTGGCCGTTTTGGGCGGATTGCTTATGGGCACGGTTACTCCGATATTCAACAGGGTTTTCAAAAAGTACGACAAGCTTAACGAAAGCGTGCAGGAAAACGTCAAGGCAATGCGCGTGGTGAAGGCTTACGTCAGGGAAGACTACGAAAAAGGCAAGTTCAAAAAAGCCTCCGACGAAGTGTGCCGCGACCTTGAGAAAGCGGAAAAAATCGTTGCGCTTTCAAACCCTCTTATGATGGGCATGATGTACACCATTATGCTCGGAGTCATCTTTTTGGGCAGCCTTATAGCGATAGGCTATTTCGATCCGGCGCCGTTCGGCGACAGCTTCGGCATCGGCGAAATCACGAGTCTGCTGTCCTATTCCATGCAGACGCTGATGAGCCTGATGATGCTCACAATGGTGCTGTTTATGTGCTCCATGGCGGTTGAATCGACCAAGAGGGTTACGGAAGTTTTATTTGAAGAAAGCACCATCAAAAATCCTGAAAATCCCGTTACGGAAGTGGCAGACGGCAGCGTGAGGTTCGATAACGTCAGCTTCAAATATTCCGAAAAGGCCGAAAAATTTGCGCTTTCCGACATCGACCTCGACATAAAATCCGGCGAAACGATAGGCATTATCGGCGGCACGGGTTCGTCGAAAACGACGCTTGTGCAGCTTATATGCCGTCTTTACGACGCCACCGAAGGCACCGTTTACGTCGGCGGACGGGACGTCAGGGACTACGACCTCGAAACCCTCAGAAACGAGGTGGCTTTCGTGTTGCAGAAAAATTTGCTGTTTTCCGGCACTATCGCCGAAAACCTCAGGTGGGGAAACCCGAACGCAACCGACGAGGAAGTCCGTCACGCGGCGAAGCTTGCGCAGGCAGACGAATTCGTTATGAGCTTCCCTGACGGCTACGACACGCATATCGAGCAGGGCGGCACCAACGTTTCGGGCGGACAAAAGCAAAGGCTTTGCATTGCAAGGGCGCTTCTGAAAAACCCTAAAATCCTCATTCTGGACGACAGCACCAGCGCGGTGGACACCCGAACCGACGCGCTCATTCGTCAGGCGTTCAAAACGCAAATTCCGAATACGACCAAATTTATCATCGCCCAGCGCATAGCAAGCGTTCAGGACGCAGACAAAATCATCGTTATGGACGGCGGCAAGGTGGTGGACTTCGGCCCGCACGAAAAGCTTATGGCCACGTCCGAAATCTACAGGGAAGTTTACACTTCTCAGAACAGACAGGGAGGTGACGAATAATGCCGGGACCTAAACTCAGAGGAAACATAGGAGGCACCAAGCACGCTTTCGGAACGATAAAGCGGCTTATGTCCGAGCTTTTCAAAATGTACAAAGGTCAGCTTGTTCTGGTGGGAATATGCCTCGTCGTGAGCGCGATATCCACCAGCGCGGCCAGCATTTACATCGTCAATATGCTTGAAAACATCGTCGCCGACAGCGTGATGGAAGAAGTGTTCAAAAGCCTGCTTAAAGGCGTGATCGTTATGGGTTGCGTGTATCTTGCCGGCATAGTGGCAAGAACGGTGCAGGGCTTCATTATGGCGCACGTTTCGCAAAACTTTCTGAACGAAACCCGTATAAAAATGTTCAATAAGATGCAAAACCTGCCTATAAAGTATTTCGACCAAAATACCCACGGCGACATCATGAGCCACTACACCAACGACATAGACACTCTGCGACAGCTCGTCAGCGAAAGCTTGCCGACCATCGTGCAGTCAAGCGTTATGGTGGTCGTGCTTCTGGTGGTTATGCTTTACTACAGCCTGTGGCTTTCGCTTATCGTTTTCGCGTGCGTGGCGCTTATGCTCCTAACGGCCAAAAAGGTGGGCGGGAACAGTGCGAAATACTTCATTCGCCATCAAAAATCCTTGGGTGAAACCGAAGGCTTCATCGAGGAAATGATGCACGGACAAAAGGTGGTCAAGGTTTTCTGCCACGAAGAAGCCAGCGAAAAAGACTTCGACGAAGTCAACGGTCGCCTGTTCGAGGACGCCTACAAGGCCAACGCCTACTCAAATATGCTGGGGCCTATCATGGGCAACCTCGGAAACATCATGTACGTTTTGTTGGCGTTTATCGGATCGGTTATGGTTATCACCGAATCCACGAACGTGGGGTTAATGGGCATAGCAAAGACCAAAGAAGTGCTGATTCCGATAGTTGTGGGCTTTTTGACGATGGGACGTCAGTTCACGAATCAGGTGTCCATGCTGTCGCAACAAATCAACTATATCGTTATGGCGCTTGCGGGTGCGGAACGTATTTTCTCACTTATGGACGAGCAACCCGAAACGGACAACGGCTACGTAACCTTGGTTAACGCCGAAATCTTGGACGATGGCGTCATTACCGAATCGGAAAAGAGAACGGGCAAATGGGCCTGGAAACATCCGCACACCGCGGACGGCTCCGTCACCTACACCGAACTTAAAGGCGACATTCAGATGGTGGACGTGGACTTTGGGTACGTGCCTGACAAAATCGTTTTGCACGACGTAAGTCTGTATGCAAAACCGGGACAGAAAGTGGCTTTCGTCGGAGCGACGGGCGCGGGAAAAACCACCATCACCAACCTTCTGAACCGCTTCTACGACATCGCCGACGGCAAAATCCGCTATGATGGCATCAATATCAACAAAATCAAAAAAGACGACCTCAGAAGAAGTCTGGGCATGGTTTTGCAGGACACCAACCTCTTTACCGGAACCATCATGGACAACATTCGCTACGGCAAACTGGACGCAACCGACGAAGAATGCGTGGCCGCCGCAAAGCTTGCAAACGCTCACGACTTCATAACCAGATTGCCTGACGGCTATAACACGCTTCTGGAAAACGACGGCGCAAACCTGTCGCAAGGTCAGCGTCAGCTCTTGAGCATCGCGAGGGCGGCGGTTGCAAACGCGCCTGTTATGATTATGGACGAGGCAACCTCCAGCATCGACACCCGAACCGAAGCTTTGGTTCAGAAGGGCACCGACGAGCTTATGAAGGGACGCACCGTTTTCGTCATCGCGCACCGTCTTTCCACCGTGCAGAACAGCGACGTCATCATGGTTCTGGATCACGGCGTCATCATCGAGCGCGGCAGCCATAAGGAGCTTATCGCCAAACGCGGCAGATATTATCAGCTCTACACCGGCGCGTTCGAACTGGAATAAAGGAGATAAATATGAAAATCAGACTTAACAAGGACGAGGAAGTCGTCCGCCGCATCAAAGAAGGCCTCAAAGCAAAAGACGGCTATTGCCCGTGCAGAGTGGGCAGAAAGGAAGAGTACAAATGTATGTGCAAAGAGTTCAGAGAACAGATCGCAGACCCGAATTTCGAGGGATATTGCCATTGCAAACTGTACTATAAAGAAAAATAAACGAAAAGCAACGCCCCTTGCGTTGCTTTTTTTTGAGTTTTTATGTATAATTGACCTATCAACCATTTGGAGGAAAAAATGAGACCAAACATCGTTTTTTATTTTTCCGACCAGCAGAGATGGGACACCGTGAACGAAGAAGTCATGCCGTTTCTTAGCGAATTCAAATCGGACGGCGTGGAATTTTTGGAAAATTTTACCTGCCAGCCCGTATGCGGCCCCGCGAGAGCCTGCTTGCAGACGGGCGTTTACGCAACTCAGAACGGCAGCTTCAAAAACGCCGTCGCGCTTGACAAAAACATAAAACCGCTTGCCGAGTATTTCAACGAAGCGGGCTACGACACCGCCTACGTCGGCAAGTGGCACCTTGCTTCCGACAACAAAAAGCGCGTGCACGTCGAAAGAAAGCCCGTGCCCGAAGAGCTTCGCGGAGGTTATAAGCACTGGATGGCGGCGGACGTTCTGGAATTTACGTCCACAGGCTACGGCGGCGGCTACGTTTACGATACCGACGGAAACAGAGTGGATTTTTCGGGTTACCGCGCGGATGCGATAGGCGGCTTTGCTGTGGACTACGTTTTAAATCACGAATCGGACAAACCGTTTTTCCTGTTCGTTTCCCAGCTCGAGCCGCATCATCAGAACAATCATCACGCCTTCGAAGGTCCTGAAAAATACAGAAAACAATTTGAAAATTATCCGCTTCCGTCGGATCTGACTTTTTTGAAGGGCGACTACGAAAAAAGCTATCCTAACTACCTTGCGGCGATAAGGTCCCTGGACGACAACTTCCGCCGTTTGGTGGACGCGCTTGCGGAAACCGGACAGCTTGAAAACACCGTCGTTTTTTACACGTCCGATCACGGCTGTCATTTCAAAACCAGAAATCTGGAGTACAAAAGAAGCCCTCACGACGCAAGCATTCATACGCCGCTTATTATTTGGGGCGGAGCGTTCAGGGGCGGCAAAACCGCGGATTATCCGACGAGCCTTATCGACCTTCCTGCCACGCTTCTGGACGTTGCGGGGATAGAAGTGCCGAAGTCGTTTGCGGGCAAATCGCTGCTTAAAGTGCAAAAAGGCGAAGATAAACCCCGTGAAGCGGTGTTTGTGCAGGTTTCCGAGTCGCAGACGGCGCGTGCGGTCAGAACCTCGCGTTACACCTACAGCGTCAGAAGCTTAAACCCGCCGTACATATCGGGGCGGATGGGCGCGAAGGTCTATTTCGAGGATTATCTTTACGACAACGAGGTCGATCCCGACCAAAAGCGCAACCTCGTTAAGGACAAAAATTACGCGGACGTGAGAAAACAGCTCAAAGCGCTGCTTCTTAAGGAAATGAAGAAAGCCGGCGAAGCGGAACCGAAAATTCTGCCTGCCGTTATCGTGAGGAAAAAGTGATGGAAAAACACGTTAAGAAATCGGAATACGCATGTTTTACGACGGCAACTTTCGGCCGTTCGATGATGTATAATCTGTATTCGATGTTTGCGCTGGTGTTCTTCACCGAGTGCGTGTTGAAGGGAGTGCCGAATGCGGGCAAAATTGCCGGCACGATCATTTTGGTGGCGAGAATTTTCGACGCACTGAACGATCCCGTTATGGGCATAATCGTGGACAAAACGCAGACAAAATACGGAAAATTCAGACCGTATCTGCTGTGGTCGCCGTTTCTTATTGCGGTGGCGACGACGCTTCTTTTCTGGAACGCGGGCATAAATTCCGCCGCGGGGAAAGTGGCTTACTGCGCGGTTACCTATATCGTGTGGGGCGTGTGCTTCACCATTCAGGACATTCCGTTCTGGGGACTTTCCTCGGCAATCTCGCCCGACGAAAACGAAAGAACCAAATTCATTTCCGTCGCAAGGCTCGGAAGCACGTTCGGCGGCATAATCCCGACGCTTCTCGTTCCGATGCTCACCGACAGCATGGATCAGAGCAAGGCGTATCTGCTGGCAGGACTTCTGATAGGCTTTATCGGCAGCGGTCTGTCGCTTCTGGCGTTTTTCGGAACAAAAGAAAAACTTATCCTGCACACCGAACCGAAGAGCGTCAAGGAAATTTTCGGCGGATTTATCAAAAACAAATATCTCATGCTTCTCATCGGAAGCTGTCTGCTGGCTTCCACCGTCATGATGGCGCAAACCGCAAGCCCGTACGTGGCGAAATATCTGTTCGACTATCAGAAAGTCGTTTCCGAAAGCGGAGTGGTGAGCTACAAATTGCTCTACGCCGACGGCACGCAAAGCTTTTTGACGAAGGGACTTATTCTGACGGTGCTGTCGGTTATGATAGGCGTGGGCATGGTTCCCGCCATGCTGCTTCTGCCTATTTTGAAGAAAAAATTCGATTTCAAAATCATATACATTTTCTCCATGCTATTCGGTGCGGCGGTGAACGTGATTTTGTATTTCGTAGGCTTCGATAAGCTGGGAAAAGCGTCGATATTCGTGCTGTTCTTCTTCCTCATTCTGGTGGGGATACCGCTCGGAATATACAACGTCATCACCTACAACATGGTGGCCGACGCAACCGACTATATGGAGTGGAAAAGCGGTCAGCGCATCGAGGGCATATGTTTTGCCGCGCAGACGCTGATAAGCAAGGCTTCCGCGGGCGTAGCAAGCCTTATTACGGGTTTCGTGGTTGACGCAAGCAACATCGAAAAGTTCACGACCGACGGCTTCTGGGTTACGCCGGAAACGGTGTCGGAGGGGCTTTCGGTGCCGACGGCGGAAAACGTCGCCGACGTCAGAGGCTGGATATTCATCATGATAACGCTTATTCCGGCGGCGGGCATGCTTCTTACCTGCATACCGATGGCGTTCTACGATTATTCCGGAAAGAAAAAACAAAAGATAAAGACCGAGCTGGAGGTTATCAGAGAAGAACGTCTTAAATCTTTGCAACAATAAAAAGTATGGCGAACAATAAAAAGCGGCGCAAAATCGCGCCGCTTTTTGGTTTATAAAACGGAATTATTTTTCAGTGCCGTAAAGCACGAGGCCCAAAATTTCCATCGAAACGTCAACGGTTGAAATTTCGCCGTCTTCGTGCACGGTGAAGATAAGGAACGGTTCGGTGTCGGGATCGAATCTGCCGATATATACGGCCGTCCATTCTTTGCCGTCCGCGCCTTTGACCTTTTTGACGCAATAGGTGGAGTTGATTTCAAACCCGAAGCCCGGCCGGAGCACGGCATTTTCAGGAAGCTTGCCTTCTTTGGTGATGCTGTTCCAGATTTCGGTGCCATTGAGATTATCCGCGCCGATAATTTCCACGCCGATGCTGCGTTTTACAACCTCGAGGGCGGCGGAGAAGTCGTCGACGGTGGCTCCCGGGAACATGTTTTTGCAATATTCTCTGACGATGTCTTCAACGTCCAGATCGCCCATAACCTTTCCGGCCATAAGCTCCTCGAATTTTAAGGTGCCGAGAAGCGCGTTTATGATAGGGATAAATTTGTCGGCGACGGTAACGGTGGTTCTGAAGGTGCCGTCGTCGTAGAAGGAGAACCTGCAATCCGGACCGAAAACGCCGAGATCCATCAGGTTTTTGCCGACAAGGTCAGGGAAGCCGACGTTGTCGAGAGTGATTTTGTCGAAGTAGAATTCGCGGTCGTAGTCGAAAATGTAGGTGTCTTCCGCGTAGTTTCGAGGAAGGTTTACGCTGTTGCATTTTGCGGTGTAGTTTCTGACGCCGTCAAAGTACACGTCGGAAACCTCTGCAAAGGTGCTTGCTTTTTGCACGGCCGCTTTAAGCGAGTCGCGATCCAGATCGGTTTCTGCGTACAGGCGGTCGATTTGTTCGCATCTCAAGGTTTTGTAGTTTTTGACGCCGTTCTTTTCGCCGGCAAGACCGATTTCGACGAGCTTGTTCTGAATGAGGTTTGCAAGAACCGCGTGTCCTTCGTCGGAAGGATGAACGCCGTCCACGAAAATAAGACGTTTGCCGCGCTCGGGATCTTCGTCGAAGATACGGCCGAATTCGGCGTAAGCGTCGATGATGTGGATCTTTTTGTCGGGGTGTTCGGCAAGATAAGCGGGAACGATGCTGTCAAGTCTGGAGAGCAGTTCGTTGCCGAGGCGTCTGTAGTCGGAAGGCTGAATGCCGACGGAGGCGAGCTTTTCCTTGACGGAGGTTTCCATAAGCTTGCTTTCGGCATAGACCGGATTGTAAACGTTCTGGAACATAATGTGCGCCTTCGGGTTCATTTCCCTGAGGCGGACGATGATTTTGGCAATGTTTTCTTCAGCGCCTTTTATGGCCGCGTTGAAGGTTTCGGATTCGCCCTTGACCTCTCTGTCGTAGAGCATGGTGCCGAAATCCGCCTGCAAAAGGTCGTTACCCAAAATGGAAACGTGTATGACGTCGGCGGTTCTTATTAAACTGGCGGAAATTGCGGCGTTGGTGTCTTCACGATTTATAAACGCCAGCATCTGCTTGGTCTGATTGCCGGAAATGGCGCGGTTGTGATAGTAATAATCGTTGACCTGTCCGATGACGCCCGGGTAGCCGTAGTTATCCCTTTCTTCCAGCGGAGAAGGGCCGGCAACAGCTTCGCCGATAGAATCGCCGAGATAAACTATGGACAATTTTTCCTTGCCGTCTTTGTCGCACGCCGCGCCGGCCGTCAGGCAGCCCACGACGAGAATCAGACACAATACGGCCGACACGATTTTTTTGTTCATAAATAGTCCCTCCTTAATCATTCGATAGAATAAGTTTACATTATGCTTGCAAAAAATTCAAGTTATTTTTGCGGTGTGGCAAAAAATAAGACAAAATATAAATTATTGTTGCAATGTCGGGGGTTCGGTGTTATAATATATCCAACGTAAAACAAGCGGAAAAAATAACCGTTCGCTTGTTATTTTCAAAACAAATTTCAGGAGATAAACTTATGGCAAAAGACAACAAAAATTCTGTCGGCAAAGAACTTTCGGACAAATTGTCCTACGTCAAAAAACCGCTTTTCGAAAGTCTGGACGAGGACGGCGTGAAAAAAGTTTTCGACTATTCCGAGGGCTACAAACAATTTCTGGACGCTTCCAAAACCGAGCGCGACGCCGTGAAGACGACGATCGCCATTGCGCAGAAGCACGGTTTTACCGAATACAAACTCGGAGATAAACTGTCGGTAGGCGACAAAAAATACCTCAACAACCGCGGCAAAAGTCTGGTTCTTTTGAAGATAGGCACCGAGGCGGCTCTATCTGCGGGTGTGAGAATCATCGCTTCCCACATCGACAGCCCGAGGCTCGACATCAAGCAAAATCCGCTTTACGAAGACGAAGGCATGGCCTTTTTGAAAACGCACTACTACGGCGGCATCAAAAAATATCAATGGACGGCGATCCCTCTTGCTCTTCACGGAGTGGTTTCCACCTCGGATGGCAGAAACGTAAGCGTGGTCGTGGGCGAAAACGACGACGATCCGATTTTTTACGTCAACGACCTTCTTCCGCACCTTTCCAAGGAGCAGAACGTCAAACCGCTTGCAACCGCAATCGACGGCGAAACACTGAACGTTCTGGTGGGCGGCTTGCCGTTTAAGGACGACGAAGTGAAAGAAAAAATCAAGCTCACCGTTCTCAAAAAGCTGAACGAAAGCTACGGTATGGTTGAATCGGACTTTTTGTCCGCAGAGCTTTGCGCCGTGCCTGCAATGAAGGCAAAGGACGTCGGCTTTGACAGATCCATGATCGCAGGCTACGGCCACGACGACAAAGTATGCAGCTATCCTGCAATTTCGGCAATAACCGAAATGACGGGCGACAAAACCGTTATGGTGGTTCTCGCCGACAAGGAAGAAATCGGCAGCGAAGGCAACACCGGCATGCAATGCGCAATCTACGAAGACGTTCTTTCGGAAATCGCCGACGCATTCGGCAAAAAGGCTTCCTATATCCGCGCGAACGCAAAATGCTTGTCCGCAGACGTAATAGCTTGCTACGATCCGAACTTCGGCTCCGTTTACGAAAAGAAAAACAGCGGACTTTTGGGTTACGGAACGGCAATCTGCAAATTTACGGGCGCAGGTGGCAAGAGCGGAAGCAACGACGCTTCGGCAGAATTTGCGGGAGAGCTCAGACGCCTTCTCGACGCAAACGACGTCAACTGGCAGGTCGCAGAGCTCGGCAAAGTGGACGCGGGCGGCGGCGGTACGGTTGCCAAATACATCGCAAAACTCAACGTCGACACCATCGACATCGGCGTGCCGGTTATCAGCATGCACGCGCCGTACGAGCTGGTTTCCAAAGCCGATCTTTACAGCACCTACAAGGCTTTCGAAGCGTTTGTGAAATAGAGGTATGAATATGTACGAATTTGACGTAGTGGACGCAACCGAAAAATGCGTCGAATGGATCAGAAACTGGTTTGAAAAAAACGGCAAGGGCTGCACCGCGGTGGTGGGCATTTCCGGCGGCAAGGACAGCAGCGTGGTTGCGGCTTTGTGCAAAAAAGCGCTGGGAACGGAGAGAGTTCTGGGCGTTCTGATGCCGCGCGGGGTTCAACCGGACATTGATTTCAGCTACAAGCTTTGCGAGCATCTAGGCATCAAATACACCGTCGTCAACATCGCCGAAGCCACCGACGGCCTCATTTCGGCCGTTAAGGGCATAGAACCTACGAGGCAGGCGCTGGTGAATCTGCCGCCGAGGATAAGGATGAGCGCGCTGTATCTCGTTTCCCAAAGCGTCGGCGGCAGGGTGGCAAACACCTGCAACCTCAGCGAGGACTGGGTGGGCTATTCCACGCGCTACGGCGACAACGCTGGCGACTTTTCGCCTATATCGTGCTTCACCGTCGACGAAGTGAAAAAAATAGGCAAATATCTGGGGCTTCCTTCCGTGCTGACCGACAAAGTGCCGTCCGACGGGCTTTCCGGCAAAACCGACGAAGACAACCTCGGTTTCACTTACGCCGTGCTGGACAAATATATCCGCGAAGGCGTCGAACCGGACGCCGAAACCAAGGCGCGCATTGACCGTCTGCACGAAATGAATTTGTTTAAGCTTTCCTATATGGACTGCTTCAAATATCAAAAATAAACGAATTAAGATAACAAAAAACGCCGTTTACGCGGCGTTTTTTTGATGTAAAATTGCTATTTGGAAAATTCCCACCTTGTGCGAGCCTTGTAAACCTCGCCTTTTTTGAGGATTACGGACGGGAAATTCGGGTGGTGTACGGAGTCGGGGTAGCACTGCGTTTCCAGACAAAAACCGTTTCGGAGGTCATACGTCGAACCGCCTTTTCCGCGGCGCTTTGTCAGAAAGTTTCCGCTGTAGAACTGCACGCCCGGACGGTCGGTGAAAACCTTCAGGGTTATCAAGGTTTCGTCGCCTTTGGCTTCTGCGGCAAGGCCGTAAGAAAAGAGCGGTTTGTCCAGAACGAAGTTGTGGTCGTAACCCGGGCCGTAGGAAAGTTGCAGATTTTTTGCGTTTATATCCTTGCCGATAGGCTTTGAGGTTCTGAAGTCAAACGGCGTGCCCGAAACGTCCGTGACGGTGCCGTCCGGAATGAGGGTTTCGTCCACGGGAGTTATGGCGCCGGCGTTCAGGTAAAGCTCGTGGCTTAAAACGTCGCCCGAGCCCTGGCCGTTGAGGTTGAAATAGGTGTGGTTTGTGAGGTTGCAGACGGTGTCCGCGTCGGAAACCGCCGTATATTCGACGTCAACGCCGCCGTTTTTCAGGCGGTAGCAGACGGAAACTTTCAGCATTCCCGGGTAATTCTCGTCGCCGTCGGGGCTTACCAGCGAAAATCGGACGCCGTCCGAAAGCTCCTCGGCCGTCCAGATTTTGTGGCTGAAACCGATTTTTCCGCCGTGCAGATGGTTCGGCCCGTTGTTTACGAACAGGTGATATTCCTTGCCGTTCAGGCCGAAAACGCCTTTTGCGATGCGGTTGCCGCATCTGCCGACGACTGCACCGAGGTAGCCGTCGTTTTCGAGATAGCCGGACAGGTCGTCGTAGCCCAAAGCCACGTCGACGCCCTTATATTTCAGGCTTTGCACGGTGGCGCCGAAGGTCAGAAAGACGGCTTCAAGGTCGCCGTCCCCGACGGTGTAAGCGTACACGTCCTCGCCGTTTGTTTTTCCGAAAAGTTTTTTGGTTATATTCATGATTACCTCGCAGTGGTTTATAAAATTATTTTAGCACGGTTTTCGCCGTTTCGCAAGCAAAAGAGAAAATCCGCATAGGTTATTTTGCCATTTCAACACTTGACAGAAAAAACAGAATTTGATAACATTATTTATAGTTCTTTTTTTGGAGGAATTATGGAATTTCTTACCGAAGCCATCACCCTGATTACATGGAAGCACGTCGTCATGTGGATCGTGGGCGGATTGCTTATCTTTTTGGCAATCAAATTCAAAATCGAGCCGTCGCTGCTGCTCCCGATGGGGTTTGGCGCGATACTCGTAAACATACCGCTTTCCAACGTTCTCACGGCCGAAGGCTCCGAAACCGCCGGCATCATCGAGTGGATGTTCGACATAGGGATTGCCGCCAGCGAAGCGATGCCTATATTGCTCTTTATAGGTATAGGCGCAATGATAGATTTCGGACCGCTGCTTGCAAACCCTAAACTGTTTCTGGTGGGCGGCGCGGCGCAGTTCGGCATATTTATGACCATATCCGTTGCCACGCTTTGCGGTTTCAGCCTCAACGACGCGGCGTCTATCGGCATAATCGGCGCGGCCGACGGCCCGACTTCCATTATGGTCGCCATTGCGCTAAACAGCAAATATCTCGGCGCAATCATGGTGGTGGCCTATTCGTATATGGCGCTCGTGCCTATCATTCAGCCTGTTGTGGTGAAAGCGATAACCACCAAAAAGGAAAGGCTTATTCGCATGGACTACACTCCGGCCTCTACTTCGAAGCTTACCAAAATTCTGTTCCCGATAATAGTTACGTTGGTTGCGGGCCTCATCGCTCCTAACAGCCTGGCGCTCGTGGGCTTTTTGATGTTCGGCAACCTGCTTCGCGAATGCGGAGTGGTGAACAGCCTCTCCGAAACGGCGAAGAACAATCTGTCCAACCTCATCACGCTGCTTCTCGGCATAACCATCGCGTTCCAGATGCAGGCGGAAAACTTCGTGACGGTGCAAACCCTCATGATTATGGGCTTTGGGCTGTTCGCTTTCGTGTTCGACACCGTGGCAGGAGTTATGCTTTGCAAAGGCATGAATCTCGTGTCCAAAAAGAAAATCAACCCTATGATCGGCGCGGCGGGCATTTCGGCGTTTCCGATGGCGGCAAGAACCGTTCAAAGGCTCGGCCTCGAAGCGGATCCTACCAACCATCTTCTGATGCACGCGGCAGGCGCAAACGTTTCCGGTCAGATAGCTTCGGCAATCGTCGGCGGACTTATTCTCGGCTTGATTTAAGGAGGAACGAACATGTTATTAGGTAAACTTATCGCAGTCAGCGAAGAAGTCGGCAACAATTTTATGAAATCTTTGGAAATTATGTGGAAAGGCGTGGTGGCAATATTCGTGGTTATCGCGCTGGTCATACTTTGCACCGAAGTTCTGAAGCGTTCCATCAAAGTGGCGGCGGCAAAAAAAGCGCTTAAAGAGCAGGAAGCCGCATCTGCAGGCACGGACGCAGAAAACAAAAAATAGCAAAAACCGATTAAAAAACCGAGGGAAGCCCCTCGGTTTTTGGATTTTTGGCAAAAAAAAATCGTTTTTCGAAAAAATTGCAAAAAAACGCTGGACATATTTCGTTTTGCGTGATATGCTTTTTGCATCAATAGGTAGAGGCGCAGGTTTTATGACAAACCGCAGGCACGAACCGAGCTTGCGGCGGGAAAGGAAAACTTGCCGAAAGTTTGACGGCTCGGGTTCGCGGACGTCAGGCTTGGGACAACGCATAATATGCGTTGTACTGTCACCGCAAGGTGGAGCGCTATCGGCATTGAACGAGCTTTTTCGTGTCGCAATGTTTGGGTAGCATTGCGATTTTTTTATGCCGCTCCGTCAAAACACAAAAAAGGAGCAAACCTATGAAAAAAACTTCAATCGGGATTTTATCTCTAATTATGGTTGTTTTAACCGTCGTTTTAGGCAGTTTCGCGCTGACAGGCTGCGGAAAGAACGAAGACGACAATTTGTACGTCGGCCTGGAGTGCGCCTATCCGCCGTTCAATTTCACTCAGACGTCCTCGGGGAACGGCGCGGTGAAGATCGAAGACTCGGAGGGTTGGGCGAACGGCTACGACGTGATGATTGCCAAACGAGTGGCGGAGGGCCTGGGTAAAAACCTCGTCATAAGAAAAATCGAATGGGACGGGTTGCTGCCGGGGGTAACGTCGGGGCATCTGGACCTCGTTATTGCAGGCATGAGCCCTACGGACGAAAGAAGGCAGTCGATTGATTTTTCCGATTCGTACTACGATTGTTCGTTGGTTATCGTCGTAAGGGCGGACGGGAAGTACGCTTCGGCAAAGTCGCTTGCGGACTTTTCGGGCGCGACCATCGTTGCGCAATCGGGCACTTTCCACGACACCGCTCTGAAAGCGGAATGCGGAAACTACGGCATAACGAGAGCCACGCCTATGGAAAGTTTCCCCGCAATGACGGCGGCGCTGAAAGCCAAGGCCGTTGACGGCTACGTTGCGGAAGATCCGGGCGCCAAAGCCGACTGCGCGGCAAATCCCGAGCTTACTTATATTCGGCTTAAAAACAACGACACCGGCTTCAAAACAGGTGTGGGCGACGCGGTTATAGCAATCGGCATGGCAAAAAACAGTCCGTTGAAAGACGGTATAAACAGAATTCTTGCGGGAATTTCTGACGAAGAACGTCTGGCGATGATGAACGAAGCCGTGGAGCTTGCAACAGGAAACAGCAATTCGAAAACCGGCTTTTTCGAAAAGGTTGCGTCCATTTTGAAAAATTATTACGGCTGGATACTTAAAGGCGTCGGCTACACCGTTTTGGTGGCGATAATCGGGACCGCCGCGGGACTTTTCATAGGCGTACTGGTGGGCGTTTTCCGCACGACGGAAAAGCCGAAGAATAAAAACGCGGCTTTTTTAAGAAAAATTGCGGACTTTTTGCTGTCGGCGTATATCGAGATATTCAGGGGAACGCCGATGATGGTGCAGGCGATGGTTATTTTTTGGGGCTTTGCGCTCCTCAACGACGGCAACACCATGAACGTTACGCTTGCGGGCCTTATCATAGTTTCCGTGAACACGGGCGCATATATGGCCGAAATAGTGAGAGGAGGCATCATTTCCGTAGATAAAGGCCAGTTCGAGGGCGCCGAGGCCATCGGCATGACGCATTTTCAGACTATGACAAACGTCGTTTTGCCGCAGGCTCTCAGAAACATCATGCCGTCGGTGGCAAACGAATTCGTCATCAACATAAAAGACACCTCGGTGCTGAACGTCATCAGATTTACGGAGCTGTTTTTCTACGCAAAGTCCATAGTGTACAACACCTACGCCACCTTTGAAACCTATCTTATCGTGGCGGTGATATACTTCGTGCTGACCTTCTCCATAACGAGAGTGCTTCGCCTGGCGGAGAAGAAAATGGACGGCAAGGAAAATTATCGCATAATGGGTTCGCAGAATATGGACGCCGAATCCATCGTCAAAGAAAACAAAATTTTGGGAGGTAACGAAAATGCCTGACGCTTTGATCGAAGTTAAACACCTCGGAAAAATTTTTGGCGATCACGAGGTTTTGAAGGACGTGGACTTTTCGGTGGAAGCGGGCGACGTAACCTGCATAATAGGCCCGTCCGGCAGCGGAAAATCGACGCTTCTAAGATGCATAAATCTTTTTGAAACGCCGAGTTCCGGGGAAATTCTGTTCCACGGCGAAAACATTTTGCAAACGAAAAAACCGCACGAATATCGCCAAAAGGTGGGCATGGTTTTTCAGTCGTTCAATCTGTTTTCCAACATGACGGTGCTGAAAAATTGCACGGTCGGCCCGAGAAAAGTGCTGAAAATGAAATCCGCCGAAGCGGAAGCGGAGGCCAAAAAATATCTGGAGCTCGTCGGCATGGGCGCCTACGTCAACGCAAAACCGAAACAGCTTTCGGGCGGGCAAAAACAGAGGGTGGCCATAGCAAGGGCGCTTGCAATGAAGCCTGAGGTGATTTTGTTTGACGAACCGACTTCCGCGCTGGATCCGGAGATGGTGGGCGAAGTTCTGGCGGTTATGAAAAATCTGGCGGAAGCGGGCCTCACGATGCTCATCGTAACGCACGAAATGGGCTTTGCAAAGGACGTTGCCAAAAAAGTGGTTTTTATGGACGGAGGAGTCATCGTCGAACAGGGAAGCCCGAAGGAAATTTTCACCGCGCCGAAGGAAGAGCGCACCAGAGCGTTTCTGGCGCGCGCGCTTACGAAAGCCGAATAAAACCAAACGAAAATATGGCGAAAAAAGCGAGGAGAAATCCTCGCTTTTTGATTATTCCTTCATTATTCGGCCGTGTGATTTAACTTTTTGAACGCCGTTTTCAGGTTCAACGCCTTATAGGCGGAAACAAGACGGGAAAAAGATTCCTTGCCAAAAAACCGCCAGATAAGGCAAGTTATCGTCACAAGCAAAAGACCGAATACCGCGCCCGTCATTGCTCCCAAAAAATCTATTAAAACGTCCGATAAGGTGCAGTATCTGCCGGGGGTGAATTTTTGTATAAGCTCGGAAATGCCCGCGTACGTAAAGGATAAGGCAGGAGTCAGAACGGCGCACATCCGTTTGCGCTTCGTAAGCAAAAACGTGGTGCCGAAAATGCCGAACCCTAAAATCGCCGAAAGTCCCATGTGTCCCACCAGCTTGCGGGTGAAAGAGTAGGCGTCTTCAAACAGCCCCGTGTTCACCTCGAACTCGGCAGCGAGCGTCGGATCGATGGTGCTTGTGCACCTAACGACGGTTTTACCGAAGAATTTGGTTTTGAAAACCCCGTCTTCGGTGATTTTGCCTTTTCCGGAAACCACTTCCCACTTTGCGTCGTACCAGTAAGGCCGAGGCGTGTGCCGCGCCCAAAACGTATATTCGGTGTTAGGCGAAAACTTGTTGCTGCTGGTCACGATTTCCAGAGCCGTCGGCGTAACGTGGGAAACGGTGATTTCGGTTGTGGCGGTGACGGATTTGTCGTAGCGGGAAACGAACGTAACGGTGGTTTTGCCCGGCTGCAGTGCTTTCAGCGACGTCTGCGTTGCGTGCAGGATGCCGCCGCTGCATTTGATTTCGAAGTCGGAAGCTGCGGATTTCGGAGCGACCTCTTCGATAAGTTTTGATATTTTTAAGGTTTTGCCGTGAGTTATCGTGACGTTCTGTTTCAAAACCACGGAGGAAGGCTTGACGAACGACGGATTTTCGCCTACGGTAACGGTGGCGGAAACGGTTTTTCCGATGTCCTTGTAATAGGCCGTCAACGTCGCGGTGCCCGGGCTTATCCCCGCGGCCGTGCCTCTCCAGACGTTCACCACCGATTCGTCGGAGGAGGTTATTTCGTCCGGAGCAAACGGCGACGCGCTGCCGTCGTTAAACAAAAGCGCCACGGTTTTGCCTACGATAATATCCTTTTCGGGACGCATGACGATGTCGGTCGTTTCCGGATCGTCGCCGTAGCAATTTACGGGCAGAGTCGTTTTCCTTTGCGGATTGCTTTTGAGCGTTGCGGTTATCGTTACGGAACCGCGCGATACGCCAGTGATAACTCCGTTTTGATCGATTTTTACAACGGATTCGTCGGAAGATGAAAATTCAAGCTCACGGTCGGTGGCAGTTTTCGGCGTGAACGTAACCTTCATTTTGTACGACTTGCCGTTATAAAGCGTCTTATTGAATTCGGCAAAATCCACGCTTTGCGTAGGTACGTTTCCGTCAAGCTTTTGCGACAAGCCGAACAGCTTGTTCAGCTTGTTTAAAACGGCGTTCGTGCTTTGGCTGCTTTGCTGCGACGGAATTGCCGACATCGCCCATAGTGCCGTCCACAAAAGTACCGTGCAGCACAGCGCGACGACGCCGAGGATTTTCAGCCGCTTGAATTGTTTTTGATTTGAGGTAGGATTCATAACCGTTTGCCCCCGGCCGCTGCGTTTTCGAGTCGGTTGCGGTCGATTTCGTCTTTGATTTTTTGGTATTTTTCGCCGTAGAGCCAGTAACGTTTTTTGTACGAAACGTAGCCGAGCGAACCCAAGGAATAGGTTACGACGTGGCCGGTTTTTAATTTCGCATTCATAATTTCCCCTTTATTTAATTCGGTTTACGTCAAATTAAGTAATATAATATAATTTTAGCGGATAATTCGGCCGAAATCAACCTATTTTGAAAAAAGGTTTTTCGGCGGGGCGCAAAAATGACTTTTTCGGCCGTTGACAGAAAAAGAGCTTTAGGTTTATAATAGAAAAGTCCGAAGATTTAAGGTTGGTCTAAGTGTTCGGGAACATAATTGAAAAAAACGAAGGTGAACTTATGCAATGGGTGCTGTTTGCGGCAGCGGTGATACCGCCCGCGATACTGATGATTTATATCTACAAAAAAGACAAGGTCGACAAGGAGCCGACAGGACTTCTATTGCGTCTGCTGCTTGCGGGGGCGCTGTCGGTCGTTTCGGCAATCATTCTGGAAAGCGTGGGCATGGCCCTTGCGGGGCTTGTGGCCGAAAGCGGCAGCGCGCTTTACAACGCGCTTACCTGTTTTTTGGTTATCGCCACCGCAGAAGAGGGCGGAAAGTTGTATTTTCTGAAGCGCAGAACCTGGCATAACCGCAATTTCACCTCGACGTTCGACGGCATAGTTTACGCGGTGTTCGTTTCGGCGGGCTTTGCGATAGTGGAAAACATAATGTACGTTTTCACCAACGGAACCATTTACGTCGCACTTTTAAGGGGCGTTACGGCAATCCCGGGGCACATCAACTTCGCCGTGTTTATGGGATATTTTTACGGGCTGGCGAAACGTTCGGTTCTTTTCGGCGAATTCGAAAAAGCCAACCGCTACAAAAAGCTGGCCTTCTGGGTGCCGGTTTTGCTGCACGGACTGTACGACTTCTGCTTGCAGATGAACAGCACCGTTTTTACGGTTATATTTACGGTGTTCGTCGTCGTTATGGACGTGTTCGTCATAGTGAAGGTCAGAAAATGGTCCAAAGGCGACAAGACTTTTGCGGCGGATATTGCGGAAAGTTATGACGGTTCCGACCCATTCGATCTGAACTGACGAAAAAAATTTCAAACAATTTTCAAAAATCACCAACAAAAACCGCTTTTGGTTTGTTTATTTATCAGGAACCGATATCGAGGACAACATGAATAACAGAAAACTCAACAAGATGATGCTCGATTTGAAATTCGGCGAAAACGTTCTGGCCGACATTTATTCCGAAACCCGCAAAGTCGTTTACGCATTCGTTCTGACATACGTTCAAAGAAAGGAAGACGCAGAGGACGTTATGCAGGAAACCTACATAAGAGTGCAAAGCGGCATCGCAGGCTACAACGAGGGAAACGCCCTTGCCTGGATTTTGCAGATAGCAAAAAATCTGGCAATCAACTTGCGCTATAAGGCAAAAAGAGAAGTGGCGGTGGACTATTCGGAAAACGAGGCGCTGTTCGGAAGCTACGGTCTGTCGGAGGACAGCGTTGCGACCAAGGCGCTCCTCACCAAGCTGGATCGGGACAGAAGCCGCATCGTGGTTCTGCATCTTCTTGCGGGCTACAAATTCAGAGAGATATCGACCATGCTGGACATTCCGCAAAGCACTGTCAGGTGGATGTACGGCGAAGCCTTGAAGACGCTGAAAGACGCGCTTGAGAAGGAGGAACAAATATGACAGAAAAACAAATTAAAAAGAGGTTAGAATTAGAAATGGACAAAAACGCACCTAAAAAAACCGCGGCCGCAAAGACCTCGGGAGCAGCAAATTCCGGTAAAAAGAAAACCTTTATTTCTATCATTGCGGGAGCCTGTGTTCTTGCTTTGGTCATCGGTATCGCGGCCATCGTCGTGAACAACAACAAGGATAAAGACCAAGTTTCCTACGTAGCCGTGGACATCAACCCTTCCGTCGAATTCTTGGTTGACAAGGACGGAAAAGTCGTCACCGTTATTCCTGAAAACGAAGACGCGCAGATTTTGCTCGCCGGCGAAGAACTCGAGGGCCTGACCTTCGAAGCAGCCATCGACAAAGTCGGCACACTGGCAGTTAAATGCGGTTATCTTAAAAACGACAACAACCAGGTTACCATAACCGTTTCGGGGAGCGTCGAACTCAGCGCAAGCCTTTATGACGTGGCTAAAAACGCAATCGAAACCGCAGGCAAAGCAGTGGGCGCAGTGGTCACCGAAGGCACCAACTATCTTTTGGAAAGAGAAGTCGCTTACCTTAAGAGCAACAATCAGGGCAAAGAAGGTTACGACACTCTTACCGCAGGCAAGCTCCGTCTTATCAAAACCGCTATGCTCGCAGATCGCACCCTCACCATGGACGACGCAGTCAAAATGAGCGAAGAAGATCTTGTCAAACGCGTGAACGAACACAAAGAATATCTGAAGGGCAAAGTCGAAACTTCCCTTGCAATCGCAACCGAAGGCGCAACCACCCTTTACGAAGTTTCCAAACAAGCTTACCTTGACAGCGCATACGTTTCGGTTGCTTCTCAAAGCCTTAAGAGCGACATCCTTGGCGGCGGAGCAAAAACCTATAACGCGGCAAAATACCTCGCTCTGAACGCCACCTACGGCATTCTGAACGGTGTTTCCGATATGCTCGACATCTATAAGGCAAACCCTGTCATCACCGAAGACGACGTTCTCAACCTGCTCAACTTCGTGGACGCAGACGCCGACGAAGAAGCCGTGGCCGTCGTGAACGAAATCAAAGCCGCTTACGGCGAATGCACTTTGGACAACATCCAAAAATACATCAAATCTTTGGCCTACGACGAAGAAGGCAACGCAAGAAAACTTGAAATCGCCTTCCAGATCTACACCGGCACCGAAGAAAACGATCAGATCCTTGCCGCAAAAATGGCATTGTCCGCTGACGGTTTCGACCTCTCCGGTATCCTCGGCCCTATCTCCGGATATATTAAGATCGGCGGAGAAGAAGGCAGCTTCGGCGAAATGGTTGACAACTTGTTCTCGGCTCTCGGCGTGAAAGTTTCCGAAATCAAAGATCAGGCTACCCTCGAAAACGCCATCACCGCAGTTAAGGACGCTCGCGACAAAGCTCTTGCAGATTGCGCTTTCAGCGACGAAGAACTCAAGGCTGTTGAAGAAAAACAAGCTTCCTACGCAGAAAAAATCGCTTCTTTCGAAAAAACCATGACCGACGCTATCGCAAGCGCGAAAGCAAACTTTGAAAAAATGATCGAAGCAAGCAAGAAAACTCGCATCGAGGCAAACGGCAGCATCACCATCGGTTAAAATCAACACTAACCCTCCCAGAAAACAGTGTTTACAAAAAAACGCATCCCGCAAGGGGTGCGTTTTTTGCGTAAGAAAACCACCTCTAATGCGGGTGGTTTTCGTGTAAAAACTATTTTGCTTTCTTTTCCGCTTTCAAGGCTTTGCGCTGAGCTTTTCTGGCGGCCTTGTTCGCTTTGGTGTTTTTGAAAATGTCCTTAAAGGATTGCAGAGGGAGCACGCTCATAAGCTTGGAAGCCATGGACGGAACGGTGCGAGGGAATAGCTGATGTCCGAATCCCATAAGGTGAGCTACCGCGCCCAGAACTATGCGGCTTTGTCTGCGAGCCATGCAACGGCAGATAACCTTTGCCGCGTGCGGAGCGGTCTGGCCGATTTTGGTGATGAGGCCGTCTTTGACCTTTGCTTTGGCTTCTGCGCCGTCGGAGGCCTTTGCGTTGTAAAGGTCGGTTTTGACAGGGCCCGGCAAAACGTAGCCGACGTACCAGCCTTCGCCTTCGTATTCCTGACGGATACATTCGCTCATAGCGTAAACGGCGGCTTTGGTGCTGCTGTAGATGCTTTGTCCGGCAACCGGCAGAAGAGCGGAAGCGGAAGCGATGTTCACGTAGCCCGGATATGCGCTTTTTTCAAGCACGGGAATCATGGTCCTTGCGGCGTAAATGTGGCTAAGGTAGTTGGTGTTCACCGTGCGTTCCACGTCGCGATCGGAAAGGTCGCAGATGTTGGCAAACGGGTGAATCATGCCGGCGTTGTTGATGAGAATGTCGGGTTTGAATTCGGTTGCGGCGCCGGCGGCAAAAGCTTCCCAGTTTTCACGGGAGCTGATGTCCATAGGATAAAAGCTGAAGTTTTCGCCGAGTTCGGTTTTCAATGCTTCCAGCTTGCCGACGCTTCTTGCCACGCCAAGAACTTTGCAATGATATTTGTTTACGAACAGTTTCGCAAGTTCCTTGCCGATGCCGGTGGAAACGCCCGTAATGATAACGTTTTTGTTTTTAATCCAACTCATAAAAGTTCTCCTTTTGTTGATTTAAGCACATTATACAATAAAAAAATCGAAAAGGCAAAACTTTTTTGCGGGTTTTTGGCGTTATTGCCGTCAAAAAATATAAAGTCGCTTTCGAATCTTCTGCCGCAAAAGGTGGACAAATCGCCCGAAAGGTGGTATCATTTTTTCGTCGAACGATTGAAAAGAAAATCGAAACGAACAAACAGTTTTCACAAAAAGCGGTTAATATATGGATTTTGACGTTATAAAACAGAATATCGGCGATTTTCCGCTCGGAGAAACCTTTTGGTTTGAAGAAACGGACAGCACCAACGACCGCTTGAAGGAGAGCGCCGTCGGCACTTTGGCAGTTGCGGGCAAGCAATCGAGGGGCAAAGGCACCAGGGGCAGATCGTTTGAAAGCGAAGAGGGCGGACTTTATTTCAGCTTCGTTTCGCCGCCGTGGGAGAAAATAAATCTTATGACGCCCGCCGCGGCCGTGGCCGTGTCCGAAACGCTTGAAGAGCTAACCGATCTCAAAACCGAAATAAAATGGGTGAACGACGTTTACGCCGGAGGCAGAAAGCTTTGCGGGATACTGTGCGAAAGGTCGAAAGAGGGAGTCGTGGTCGGCATAGGTATAAACATCGAAAACGACGTCCCGAAACAGCTTTCGGACTGCGCAACGTCGGTGAAAATCGAGGGCGGCAAAATTCCCGACAAAGAAACGATAATCGCCGGCATAATCAGACGATTTTCGGCGTTTGGGAAGGACGAAAGCCATTCGTTTATGGCCGAATATAAGCGCAAAAATCTGGTTATAGGACGAAAAATAGAATACGTCGTAAGCGGTGAAATCCTCTCGGGCGTCGCAACGGACGTTACGGCGGACGGACTTTTGGAAGTGGACGGGGAGAGATTGCTGTCGTCCGGGGACGTAAGAATAAAACTGAAAAACGAAATAGGGGATAATATATGACGACCGAAAAAAGACTGGAAAAGTGTCAAAAACTTTTCGACAAAGGTTTGGACAAAAAGAATATGCAAAAAGTGCTGAGGCTCCTCGAAGCGCCGCACTACACGGCCAAAGAAGTGGAATCTTTCAGACTCTGGAACGACTATCTTCCGCTCGCCGACGAATTTCCGTACACCGTAGAACAACGGAATTATCACATTTTATGGGAAGTGGTGGACAGAGTCCCTCTCGGCATCAACGTGGAGTTTGCCATTCCGTTCAGGGCGATGATTGCCAAAAAGCTGTTCAAAAAATGCGGCGACGGCTTTATTGCAAACGAAGGGTGCAGGTTTAATTACGGTCACCTTATCGAGGTCGGCGATAACGTTGCCTGGAACCATTGCTGCTATATCGACAGCAAAGGCGGAGTCAAATTCGGCGACTTTTCGATGATAACCGAATATTCCAGAATTTTCACGCACGGCCACAGCGAAAGCGATCACGAAGTGAGAACCTATAAGCCTGTGGAAATAGGCGAATACGCCAAAATTTATACGGCGGCAACCATTCTCGGCGGAGTTAAAATAGGGAAGGGAGCAATCGTCGCAACGGGCAGCATCGTGACGAAGGACGTGGACGATTTTCAGGTGGTTGCGGGGATACCGGCAAAACCGCTTCGAGAGCGTCGCACCGACGGCAAAGCTCCGGAGGAATTCAATCATTACACCTTAAAAGACAAGGCGTTTCAGAAATAACGAAAGTAAAAAAACCGAGCGTTTCCGCTCGGTTTTTCGTTTTGATTGAGGTTGTTATTTGGTATAGAACTCTTTGAGTCTTTGATAGAGGCTCTCGTCAAACGGAGAGGTCAGCCCCGCATAGACCAAAGTGTCGGAATAGCCGATTTCGACAACCGTGTCGCCTACGCTGTCCACTTTCACGTTGGCTTCGTCGTCGGTGAAAGTGAAGAGCTTGAAGTATTTGTTCATAGCGGCTTCGTGGCCTTCGGTTTCGGAAACCATGTAGAGCTCCAGGCAAGGCAGCATACTCATAGAGTACGAAATGTAGTAGCACGGCGATTCGATTGCGACGTATCTCCAGTAGCTCGGGTTCAGAGAAGTGGCAATGCCGTATTCGGACATAAGCTTCTCGAAGAGAGCGTCGTAGTCGTTTGCGGTGTAGGTTGCAGGGTTGCCGTCAGGATCGGTTCCGGTGTAAACGCAATATTCGAATTCGTCAACGCAGGCCGCCAGCATTACGATTGCATAAGCGTCGAACATTTGGTTGGCGTAGAGCGATTGAAAAACGTCGGTTGCCACGTTTTCAGGAAGAGCGGTGCGGAGATATGAGAGGAACAGCATTTCGTTGCCTTGGGAGTGGGTTTCTTCCAAATCGTAGGACATGCTTGCGCCATGGTTATAGATGGTGTTGTAGTAGTGGCCGAATTCGTGAACGAAAGTGAACGCTCCCGAGTAGCTGCCCGGCCCGAAGTACAGAATGGAAGTATTCTGCGCGCCGATCCAGTAACTGAATGCCCCTTGATAATTACCGGTATAGTAGTTGCCGTTCTTCATAAGCTCGTTTGCGTGCTTGTAGAAGTCGATTTCGGTTTTTCCGGCTGTTTTGCTGTTCATGGTTCTGAAATAATCGGCGACATAGTCCCCCACCGTCTTAGAAGAGAAAAACGATGCGCCCGAAAGACTATAATAAAGACTTTTTGCATCTCCGTTGAGCGAGTCTTTAGGAGAATTTCTGTAGTCGTTCAGAACAGACAAATAAACCGGCTTCACATATTCCTTGAGGAATTGTCTGGTTTTTGCAACGTCTTCAGGGGTGTAGTCGCGGCTGTAAACGTTTTTGTAAGCGTAGTCGATGTAGTTATCGTAACCGGCGATAACGGCGACCTGATTTTTCAAATCGACGAATTCCTCGTAAAGTTCGAGAACGGCTTTGTCTCCGCCCGGATTTGCTATGTTTCTGAATTCAACTTCGATTTCGGAAATGCGTTTGTTGAGTTCGGCGTAAGCGTCGCCGCCGTAGCTGTCGGACGTATCGAGAGCTTCTTTAATGTCGTCTGCCGTCCAGCCGTCTTCTTCGCTGAAGAAGTATTCACGGAATTTGGTGTCGTAAATCTTGCGATACAACGAATAGAACTTGGTTATAAGATCCGTGCGATATTCGGAAATGGTTTCGTAAAGCTCGGTATTTTTTTCGTTATCGTCGACGCAATAGAAAACGTAAGAGTATTGATATTGCTCGACAAGGTAAACGAGTTCGTCGTAGAAAGCGTTGTATTTTTCTTCAAAAGCCTTGTTCTCGGCATAAAGAGCGCTGTCTTTCACGAAAGCGTGAGCTGCAGCGTCGTAGCGATCGACTTCGGCAAGAGTGTCGGTGATTTCTTGGTACAAAGCGTCGATTTTTGCCTGTCGCGCTTCGTCAAACGTAACGACGAATTTGTCGTTATAGTTTCTTTCGCTCGGTCTGCGCCCGAAGCTCGTGCAGCCTTCCCTCTTGCAAGGATAAAAACTCATAAAATCGTCCGACGAAGAATCAAAAGCGAAGTCGTGTCCCAATGCGGCAACCGAATTCCTTTTTTCTGTTTTTCCGCAATAGCAAACAAATTCGTCGTAGCCTTCTTTGTCGCAGGTAGGATCAACGTGCTTTCCTTGCTTGAAATCGTGAACGTGAGTCGAGGCGGATTCCCATCTTGCATAAATTGTTAAGTCGGATTCCGGAACGAAACTTGTTTCTATTTTTTTACCTTCTTGTCCGGACGGGGTAGTGTACTAACCTAAAAAGATCATACCTTGATTGTACGGCTGATTAGGAAGATCGAACGTTTCCCCGATCTTAACGGAAACCGTGCGGGTTTTCAATCCGTTTTGAGAGTCGATGGTTACTTTGTATTCCGTTGGCGTTGTGTCTTCAGGCGTTTTGTCGCATGCGGCAAATGCTATGCACATAATTGCCATCAACAAAACCAACGTCATCGTTGCAAATTTTTTCATCTATTTGCCTCCAATATTTAATATTGTTAGTATTATAGTTTCACTTATGAGGCAAAGTCAACGTTTTTTTGAAAAATTGTGCCGTTTTGCCGCTTATATTATGCGCCAATTGCGTTTTTTGCCGCCTACCTGGCTCGATTTTCAAAAATTTCTCCGCCAAATCGCCCCAAAACGGTTTACATCTTCCACCGTCTATGCTAAAATACCTATATCACCTGAACGGGCAATTAACTCAGCTGGTAGAGTGCTTCCGTCACATGGAAGAAGTCAGGGGTTCGAGTCCCTTATTGCCCACCACTTGGGGGCATAGCTCAGTTGGTAGAGCGCTTGAATGGCATTCAAGAGGTCAGGGGTTCGACTCCCCTTGTCTCCACCATCGAAATCGCAAGCATAGTGCTTGCGTTTTTTTGTTTTACAAGGGGAGTCCCGCGCTGCTGACGCCGCGCAGCGGCAACGCCGCAGAACCCCTGCGGATGACAACAAGCAAAGCCGCCGAAAAGCCGAAGGCTTTTCAGGAGGCGTGCGCAGATGACGCAAAACAATGACAAAATGCGCAAGCATTTGTAGCGTAGCGGTTTCGGAACAAAAACAGTCATTGTTTTGCAGACGCTCCACTGCGTTTCGCTATTCCGTCGTGACATGAACGAAGTGCAAATTAAGTCTGTACAACTATATGGATTATGTATTTGATTGACAAAATGTGAGAGAAAGTCGTATTATAAATATGCTACAAACTGGATTTTAAGAATGAAGGCACTTTTACCTTGGTAACAGGTGCATTTTTCGCATTACAAAGTCTTCATTCTTGAAACTTGTAGTTTGTAGCAAAACCAGTGGGGATGCACTTGTTATATTTTTGCCGAATTTTTTGAAAATCCCTGCAATATAAACAGCGAGGGAGAACATGAAAACCCAAAAGCAACGTATTTTCAGTATTTTTGCCATTTTGACAATGGCAGTCATTTTGACGTGCATTTTTGCCGCTTGCGGCAAAATCAGCGAAAAACAAGTGCCGGTGTATAAAGGCATGACAATTTCGAGAAGTTTTGCAAAAGCAACGGCAACGGCGGCTCTCAATGATGCCTACAATACGGATTCGCAGGGCGGACAAGGGCGAGTTGAAGGCGATTATGACAAACGCGACGACGATTTTGACCAAAACAAGCCTTTTGACGATCCGGGCGTGCCGAGCATAGAAGATAAGGCGCAAAGCACTCTCGACGTGATAGGCGGTGCGCAAAACATCTACTATGCGGACAAGAATGAAGACATATACATTACAGTCAAACTTTTAAATCCCGATAGTTATGAAATTTTGTCATTCACCCTCAATGGTAAAAAGTATTCCAACTATATGTTCGAGGAAGGCTCGGATATGGAAAACTTGGTGCTTAAAGTCAACGTGGGAGATGTCGGAGGAATTGTCGAATACACCATTGACGCAATCAAGTACGTTGACGGCACGGACATCAAAGACGTGCGCATGGACGGCGACAAAACGATCAAGGCGGGTGTAAGAGCAAACGATCAGACTTACGTTAGCGTGACCAACGAGCAAAAGACGATGACGAGCATCTCGTTCGACGCGCAGATTGTGGATTTGTATTCACTCATTGAAAAGAGCGGCGGCTATGCAAAAGCGGTGCTTTACGACGGTGTGAATATGCTGACAAAGGACGTCAAGGTTGGCGAAAAGACAAACATCGTCTTTGACAATCTTACACCAAACACCGTTTATCAATACGGTGTTGTCGCACTTTATGACAATTTGAGCGGCAACGGTGCAAAACTCAACACTCTTTACAAAAAAGCAGTCTATACCGATACAATCGTTTTGTTCAAAGACGTGCAAGTCGGCAAAGAATGCATTGAATGGGGTTTTGTGTGGAACGAATCTTTTGCAAACAAGCAAATGAGTGCAATCTCGCTTTGGCAAAACGGCGCAAAAGTGCAGGACTTTGACACCGGCGCAACACGCATTGACGGCTTGAAATCCAACAACGAATACACTCTCGAAGCAACCTACAAAAATCTTCAAAACCAAGACGAAACCATTTCAATCGAGTTTGTCACATATGCAAAAGCAGTTCCTACTGTTGAAATCGCAAACGCACAATCCACACAAACCGAAATCTCGTTTGAATTGAACGTAACCGATGCGGATAACATAGGCGCAATATCAAAAATAGAACTCTTGCACGGTGAAGATAAACCTGTCGTCGCAGAAAATAACGCACGTTCATTTGAAAACTTGCTGTCTAACAACGACTACACTGTTAAAGTGACATATACCTATGATCTCAACGACGGCGTTGGTGAGCAACAAATCGTAAAGACAGCAGACATTAAGACGAAAGCGAAAGCAACCCCTAGTGCAACGATAAGCAACTTGTCAAGCACGCAAAACACGATTGGGTGCGATGTTGCATATACGGACGTTGACAGCGTTGGTAGTGTCGTGGAAATTGCGCTTTATAGATTGGAAAATAAAATCAAATCCGTGCCGTTTGCAACGCACGTATCTTTTGACGGACTTGAATCGGGAAAAGAATATAAGGTTGTTGTCACGTACAAGTATGATTTGAACGATGGAAAGGGTGACATAACCGCCAACGTTGACGCAAAATACTCAACACTTGTGGACAGCATTGTCGTGGACAGTCTTTCATTGCTCAACAACAATGTTGTCAAACTCGGCGAAGAACTCAACTTGCGTGTTTATTTTGCAAACGAGGCGGAAATCGAACTTACGGGCATTTACGTCAACGGACAAAAAGCTACGGTCGTTGGCGGCGATAGAATCGAAAGCGCAATTGTCAAATTTGTGCCGACCACGTCGGGACTTTGCAAGTTTGCAATTGACAGAGTGGATTACGTTATAAACGGCATAGAAGTCAATCAAACAATCGACTCAAGCGTTGAGGTTGAGTATCCTATATATAAGGATATAAATATCACATATACGCCTATAACGATAAGTAAATATGAAAACACGGGTGACGGCGTGTACCTGAGTTTTGACAATGAGGACGGCTACACCGTATTCAAAGTCAACGAAAGTGACGATTTTGTGACAGTGGACAGCGGTAGAATATTCACAAAAGATATTTCAATCACCAGCATCGAATACGGCTATGCCGACTATGGCCACACAACGCAGAGCTGTGATTTCAAAAATGACTATTGGAGTGATAGAATTCACAACGTCACCGCGCTCAAACGCATATATACCGTTGAAGATTTCTTTGCGATGACAGACGGGTATTATCTGTTGATGAATGATTTGGATTTGAGAAGTGTACAAACCAAAGCGCAAATCAACCTTACGGGTATATTTGACGCAAACGGACATACAATCCGCGGGCTCAGCAACGTTGTGGATACTTCAAAATACGAGTATTTTGATTTGTTCCAAGGCGGCTCGATTTACGACGCGACTTTCAAAGAATTGTACGTCAGTGTAAATCATACGAGCAACGGTAACGGCCTGTATGTTTATCCGCTTGGCAATGCAAAACTTTACAATTGCACGGTGAAGGGCGACATTGTGGTGTCTACAAATGTGAGAGTGGGTGGACTTAACAGCGCAGACGATTCAACAACTTATTCTCTTAACGTTACACAAGGGACGGCGTTTGAAACGCAAAATCACACTTCATCCAACATGATTGCAAAAAATACGCATATTGTCGAACGCGATGACGTGTTCTATTTTGATTGCGAAGTCGGCAAAGCGTTTTTGTCGTATGCCAACAGAAACACTGCAGACTACACCGTTGAGGACGGCACTTTCTTTGTGCGCAGTTATGCGTTTGCCGATAGTGAAACACTCAAAAATATCGTAATGCCCGAAAGTGTAAAGCGTGTAGGCGATTATTCTGTTTTTTCAAATTGCATTATAGAGAACGCGGTGATTCCTATTCGTTTGCTTGAACAATTGAATGATGAACAGCGCAAACAGCTCGTGACACTTTCCTTGTTTGGTGATGGCGTGCCGAGCATCGGCGATTATACCTTCTATGAATGCACAAATTTGACGAGCATTGAAATTCCTGACAGCGTGACGAGCATCGGTGATTCTGCCTTCTATGGTTGCAGTAGTTTGACGAGTGTTACAATCGTCAACAGTTTAACGAGCATTGGTGATTCTGCCTTCGCTGGTTGCACTGGCTTGACAAGCGTCACAATTCCTGACAGCGTGACGAGCATCGGTGATGCTGCCTTCTATGGTTGCACTGGCTTGACAAGCGTCACAATTCCTGACAGCGTGACTAGCATCGGTGATTCTGCCTTCGCTGGTTGCACTGGCTTGACAAGCGTCACAATTCCTGACAGCGTGACTAGCATAGGCGATTTGGCCTTCTATAATTGCTATGGACTAATAGAAGTGTATAACAAATCCACTTTGTCAATCACGACTGGCAGTTCTTCCTATGGATACATTGCCTATTATGCAAAGAACGTTTACACAAACGAAGGCGGAAGTAAACTTACGATGGATGAAAACGGATACGTTATATATACGGACGGAGACGAAAAGATTTTGGTTGCTTGTCACGGCACTGAAACTGAATTGGTTTTACCATCATATATAACTGGAATTCATCAATACGCTTTCTATGGCCGCACCGGGCTGACGAGCGCGACAATCGGCAACAGTGTGACGAGCATAAGCGATTATGCCTTCTATGGTTGCACCGGGCTTACAAGCATTACTTTTAACGGAACGATAGCGCAATGGAACGCCATATCAAAAGGTTCGTACTGGAATCACAACGTGCCGACGATGCAGGTTATTTGTACGGACGGTACTATCGAATCGTAAGGCTATTAAACACAAAAATATACTCAAAAAAGCAACCGCGCAAGCGGTTGTTTTATTTGTGTGTTTTCTGTGCGGATTTGGCAAAAATCGGCGGGGCGAAGCTGCAAAAAATTAAAAAATCTTTGCGTTTGGCGTTTTCTTTTTGGTTCGGCAAGCAATGATTTGGACAAAAAAGCTTTTTATGCTATACTGAATTTGCCGAAATCGTCGGCAAAAGCATTGTCTAAAAATCGTTTAACCGCTTAGGAGAAAGGAGAAATTACGTTATGACAGGTGAAGAATTTTTGCAACTGACGCAGAGTCTGATATGGCTTCTTGCGGGCGTCGGGGTGTTCATAGTGGGTATGAACTTCATGGGCGACGCTCTCGAGAAAAGCGCCGGAAACGGAATGAAAAAGCTGCTCGGAAAAATCAGCAACAATCGCTTTTCGGGCGTGGGAATCGGCGCGGGTGTGACGGCAATCATACAAAGTTCTTCCGCAACGTCGGTTATGGTTATCGGTCTTGTCAACGCCGGCGTGATGACGCTTATGCAGGCAACGCCGATTATTATGGGCGCGAACATAGGCACCACGATAACGGGCGTGCTGGTTGCGCTTAAAAACGACTATTTCAACATGGTTATGTATCTTCTGGCGTTTGCGGGCGTTATGATGGGTTTCGCCAGAAAAGAGAAGGTGAAAATTGCCGGAAGTCTGTGCTGCGGCCTGGGGCTTATTTTCGTGGGGCTTTCCGTGATGAGCAGCGATCGCGCATTCGGAAATCCGCTTGTCGAAACCATGTTCACTAAGGTTTTTGCGGTCATGAATTTTCCGCTTCTGCTCATTTTGGTGGGCGTGATTTTCACCGCGCTCATTCAAAGCTCTTCCGCGGCAACGGGCGTGGTGATAACGATGGTCGGAGCAAAAGTGCTGCCGCTGGATCTTGCGCTGTTTATAGTTCTCGGCGCAAATATCGGCACCTGTGTTACGGCGCTTCTTGCGTCCGTCGGCGCGAACGCAAACTCCAAACGCGTGGCGCTTATCCACTTCACCTTCAACGTCATCGGCACGGCTCTTTTCACCGTGCTTATATGGATATTCAAGGATCCCGTCGTCAGACTTTTGACTTCGATGTTCCCGGGAGAAAACCCGACCGCGCTTCAGATGCGCATATCCGTTTTCCACGTCATATTCAACGTGACGACCACCGCTTTGCTGCTGCCGTTTGTTAAGCAACTGGTGAAATATTCCTGCCTCGTAATAAAAGATAAAGAGGAGCCTCATTCCGAGTACGCTCTGAAATACGTCGACGATCGTCTGCTGGCGATGCCTCCGGTTGCGCTGATGCAGGTGAAAAAAGAAATCGACTATATGATAGAAAAGGTTGAGGAAAACCTTAATCTTTCTTTCGGGGCGCTGGAAAAACGCAGCACAGAAAACGGCGCAAAAATCGGTGACAACGAACGCGTCATCGACTTTACCAACAGCGCGCTTACGAAGTTTCTGATCAAGCTTTCGCCGTCGGTCGACGAGAGCGACGAAAAGGTCATAGGTTCCTATTTCCACGTTCTTAACGACCTTGAAAGAATAGGCGACCACGCCGAAAACTTCTATGAAATCGGCGAGGAAATGCGCAAAAAGGGCTTGGCGTTCTCGCAAAAAGCGCAGGATAAAGTGCGGATAATGTTCGATAAAACCATCGAAATGTTTGTAATCGCAAAAGACGCGTTTGAAAACCTGAACAAGGAAAAGCTGCCCGAGCTGACCGTTCTCGAGAACGAAGTGGACAGAATGAAAAAGCAGCTCGAAAGCAGTCACTTCTCGCGGCTTGCGGAAGGATCCTGCAACGTGGAATGCAGCCCGTATTATTCGTCCGCCGTTTCGGGGCTGGAGCGTGTGGCCGACCATCTCGTGAACGTCGGTTACAGCATAATGAACCCGACCGGTTCGCAGAAAGAAGCCGACTGAAAAGGGAAAAGCATATAAAAACCAAAACGCAACGAATACCGTTGCGTTTTTTTGAAAACGGGAGTATAATTGAACTATTGCTATGGCGATATGTCAAAAAGGGGGACTTCGCATGAAAATTTTGGTTGCGGAAAGAATACGGGAGCTTATGCGCATCGAAAACCTGACGCAGGTTGCGCTTGCCGAGCGCGTGGGCGTGAAACAAAACACCATAAGTGCCTGGCTTTCGGGCAAAAAGGAGCCGTGCATAAGGTCACTTTGGCTGCTGGCGGATTACTTTGAGGTGTCGGTGGACTATCTTATCGGCCGCGCAGAAGTTTGACTTTTGGCGCGCCGCAAGCTAAAATATAAAAAACCGGGAGTAAAAAATGACGGAACGACTCAGAGAATTGAATTTTGAAGAACTTAAAAAGCTTTACGCAGGTCGCATGCAAAACGATTTTCCGCTTGCCGAAATAAAGCCGCTGGAGCTTTTGGAAAAGCAATATAAGAAGGGACAGTGCAAGGCTTACGAATTGATTTGTGGCGGCGAGCCGAAGGCTTACGCCGTTTTTCAGATCCCGGACGAGGGGGACGCGTGGCTTTTGGACTATCTTGCGGTGATTTCGTCGGAAAGAGGAAAGGGCTACGGAAGCAAGATGCTTTCGGCAATAAAAACCGATTTGCCTGCCGGCGCGGTTATGCTTGAAATCGAAAGAACGGACCTTGCGGCAAACGATGAGGAGCTAAAAACAAGGACTCGCCGAAAAGCTTTTTACCTCAAAAACGGAGTGACGGAAACGGGGGTTACGACGGTTGCGGACGGCGGAATAGGATACGAAATTCTGTGCATAGAAAAGGGTGAAAAAAAGGATTCCGCCCACTATGCAAACGCTATGCTGAAAATCTACGGAACGCTGTTCAAAAAGGGCGAATATTCGGTAAAAATCGCAAATTCGGCCGTACAAACGGCGGAAGTTGTGGCCGCACTGGTGAAAAACGGCGACAAATTTTTGATATGTCAAAGGCCGAAAAACAAGGCGCGCGGACTGCTTTGGGAGTTTGTGGGCGGCAAGGTGGAAAACGGCGAAACGGAAGCCGAAGCGCTTAAGCGAGAGCTGAGGGAGGAGCTGGCCGTTTCGATTGAAACGGTGCGGCTTTTTGAAAGAGTTCGACACGAGTATCCGGACCTTACCGTTTATCTGTCGGTTTACGAAGCGAGAATCGTTTCGGGTGAGCCGAAAATGCTCGAGCACAACGACATAAAGTGGATTTTGCCCCGAGAAATCGACGACTACGACTTTTGCCCCGCAGACGAGGCTATACTCCGGAAAATCAAAAAAGAATTTTAACGTAAAAACCGCCGAAAAAAATCGGCGGTTTTTTATGGATATATTCTAATTTTCGTTTTCGAAAACCGAAAATGCGGGCAGGGAATTTTCAAAAAAGATTTTGTACGCCTCGCAAAAGTCTTCGCTTTGCCGTTCGCGCCGACAGCCTCCGCCTCTGCAAACGCGGAAATACTTGCAGGAAAGGCACTTTTCGCGCGGTTTCAGGCTGCTTTGCAAAAATTCGATCATTTTCGGGTTTTTTGCAATTTCGAAAAAGCTTTGTCGGTTGACGTTGCCCAAAAGATATTCGTCCGTCGCGTAGAAATCGCAAGGATAGACGTTGCCGTTTGCTTCCACGACGAAACCCGCGTTGCAATGGCCGTTCATGCCGCAAAGTTCGGCGGGAAGACCGAGATAATTTCGGACGAAATTGTCCAGCTTTCTTTCGCTGACGAAGTCGCCCGAAAGATAGTCTTTGACGTAGAGAGAAAAGAGCTTAGTGAGGAAGTTTCCGTATTCTTTCGGGGTGGGATAGAAGTCCTCGGTCGGCTTTTCGGACAGTGGTCTGAGACAGGGAACGAACTGAAGATATTTAAGATTATGGCGCTTGAAAAAAGCGTATACGTTTTCGACGTTGTTTGCGGAATATTTGGTTAAAACCGACAAAACGTTGAATTGAACGCCGTATTCCGTCAACAAATTGATTGCTTTGACTGTGCTGTCAAAGAGCGGAGTTCCGCCCGAAAACGTACGCAGACGGTCGGCTTTTTTGTCGCCGTCAAGGCTCAGACCGATAAGAAAATCGTTGTCTTTGAAAAACTTTGCCCACGCCTTAGTGAGGAGAGAGCCGTTCGTTTGCAGGCCGTAAAAAACGGTTGTGCCCGAAAGGTTTTTTTCGTTCACGGCAGCCACGAAGCGCTTGAAAAAATCAAGGCCCGCAAGCGTAGGTTCGCCGCCTTGGAACGTAAAGAATATGCGGCCGCCGTTTGAAAAATCCAAAGCTTTCGCGATAAGGTTTTCGGCGGTTTCAAGGCTCATAAGGCCGAAATCCGATTGCTCGCGCAGGCTTGCTTCGTCCTTATAAAAACAATATTTGCAGCTTGCGTTGCAACGCCCCGACGCGGGTTTCACAAGCACGGAAATGGTTTTTGGCAACTTTCGTCCTCCGATGAAATGGTTTGAAAACATTATAACTTATTTTTTTTATTATTACAATAAAAGCCGACAAAAAGGTTGAGAACTTTTGCGCTTTTGTGCTATAATAGGTCGGAAGGAGACATTATGAAAGGCAAATTCGTTACGTTTGAAGGCTGCGAGGGAGTCGGCAAGTCCACTCAGCTTAAGCAGCTTAAGGAATATTTGGACAAAACCGGTCAGCCTGCGATTTTCACCAGGGAGCCGGGCGGCAACAAAATAAGCGAACAGATCCGTTCGGTTATTCTCAATCCCGAAAACACCGAAATGAACGCTATGTGCGAGGCGCTTTTATACGCCGCGTCGCGGGCGCAACTCGTGGACGAGGTGATAAAGCCTGCGTTGGATCGGGGAGAGCTTGTTATCTGCGACAGATTTTTGGACAGCTCCATCGCATATCAGGGCGGAGCGAGAGGCCTCGGCATCGAAAACGTTTTGGAAATCAACCGTCACGCAATTCAGGGCTGTATGCCCGATTTGACGGTGTTTTTGGATTTGTCGCCGGAACATTCGTTCCGAAGCCGTCAGAAATCGGCCGAGCTTCACGACAGACTCGAGGACGAAGCAATGGATTTTCACCTAAAGGTTTACGAGGGCTATCTTGAGGACGCAGAGATGTCGGAGGGCAGGATAGTCAAAATCGTTCCGTGCCGGAACAAAAAAGACACAACCGAAAAAATAATAGAGCTTTTGAGAGAAAAAGGTATAATAAGATAGATGCAGTTTGAGGAAGCCTTAAAAAACAGCAACGCCTACAAAAGTCTGGCGAAGGACGCGGACACGGGTAACGTGGCGCACGCGTATATGTTCGTATCTCCGGACGAAACGGCCCTTTTGAGTTTGGCCGAGCTTTCGGCGTTGAGGCTTTTTTGCGATAACGGCGGATGCGGGAAGTGTCCTGCCTGCGCAAAAATTCTGCATCGTAACCACAGCGACGTGGTTTTCGTGAACGAGGATCTGAAAAAAATCAAGGTGGAAGACGTTGCGGACATTGTGGACGACAGCATCGTGAAATCCAACGAGGGCGGCAAAAAGCTTTACGTTATATGCGGCGCGGATCAGATGACCCAAGCGGCGCAGAACAAGCTTTTAAAAACCTTGGAGGAACCGCCTCAAGACGTCATATTTTTCCTTTTGACTTCAAACGAACAGGCCATGCTGGACACCGTGCGTTCGAGGGTGAGAAAGATTGCGCTGGAATGCTTTTCGCCCGACGTCGTTTACAACGAAATTTTCAAGAAAACGGGCAGCTCGGAAACTGCGGAAGTGGCGGCGGCATGTTCTGGCGGAATGCTCGGAAAAGCCGACAAAATCGCGGCGGACGAGGGCTATAAACTTATCTATTCGGAAGCGTTCGACATTTTGTTCAAATTGACGAAAAGCTCCGATGTGGCGCCGCTTTTGGGGCGTAAAGTGTTTGTTCGGGAAAATTTCGGCATTTTGCTGGACGTTATGTCCATAATATTTAGGGACGTTCTGGTGGCGGACGGCGACGGCGAACTTTCGGTCGGAACGTTTGAGAAAGAGAACGTCAAAAAGCTTGCGGCGGAATTTTCTGCCGAGGCCGTGGGGAAAATAATTTACCTTATAAACGACGAACGGAAAAAACTGTTTTTCAACGTGTCGCAAACTGCCGTGGCGGAAAACTTGCTTATGGGCATTTTACAAATAAAATATAATTGCAAAAAACAATAGAGGGTATATGTCGATAATAGTCGGAATCAAATTCAAAAACAGCAACAAGATATATTATTTCAGTCCCGAAAACATCGCGTTTTCGGAGGGGGACGGTGTTATCGTGGAAACCGCGAGAGGCACCGAATACGGCCGAGTCGTGGTTCCGAACAAAGAGGTTGACGACTCCGAAATCGTTCAGCCGTTAAAGCCGGTTTTGAGAAAGGCCACCCCAAAAGACGACGAACAGCTGAAGAAGAACCTGCAAAAGAGGGAAGAAGCGCTGAGAACCGCGGCGGAAAAAATCGCCAGACGCGGGCTTCAGATGAAGCTTGTGGACGCAGAGTACACCTTCGATTGCAGCAAGGTTATCTTTTATTTCACGGCCGACGGCCGCATCGACTTCAGGGAGCTGGTGAAGGATCTGGCCGCGGCGTTCAAGGTGAGGATAGAACTCAGGCAGATTTACGAACGCGACGATACAAAAATGCGCGGCGCGCTCGCCCAGTGCGGCAGACCGTGCTGTTGCACCACGCATCTGCCGGACTTCGAAAAGGTTTCCATAAAAATGGCAAAGCTTCAGGGGCTCAGCCTTAACCCGACCAAAATCAGCGGCGTTTGCGGCAGACTTATGTGCTGTTTGAAATACGAAAACAGCTACTACGCCGAAACCTACAAGCTGATGCCGAAAATCGGAAGCAAAGCAAAAACTCCGGACGGGGAGGGCGTCGTGGAGGATAACGACATCATCCGCCGCACGGTGAAGGTGAAAATCCGCACCGCCGACGACACCTTCGAAATTAAAACCTACAAGCTCGAGGAAGTCAACGCAAAAGAGCATCAGAAGGACAGCGACGTGGGCGCCGACGTTCCGGACGACGTAAAATCGATTTTGGACTAAAAATTTGTCAAAAACGCTATACATCTTCAAAACGATGTGATATAATGAAGGCACAATATTAAAAAGTGAGGTAATGGATATGGCATATGTGATCAGTGACGACTGCATTATGTGCGGCGCATGCGCGGAAGGTTGCCCTGTCAGCGCAATCAGCGAAGGCGACGGCAAATACGTTATCAATGCCGACGAATGCATCAGCTGCGGTTCTTGCGCAGACGTTTGCCCTGTCGGAGCTCCGTCCGAAGAATAAGCAAACGAAAAAACACAAAACAAAAGTTGAAAGGCGCATCGGCGCCTTTTTTCTTTTTCAAAACAAAAATTGCATAACGACGCAAATTTTGCATAAAAACTTGTATAATGCATAAAATCGGCGGTTTTATAAAAAATACGATACGGCGGAGGAAAGAAGGATTTTTCGCCGTTTTCAATATAAATTTGTTAAATAAGCACTTACTTTAGTATATAAATATAAGCAATTTTTTTTCGAACATTGAAAAAATATTAAAAAACGAAAAAAATTTTTCAAAAATAGTTGCCATATAGTATATGCTGTGTTAAAATGTTAATAATTTATCGTTTATGCACTTGTGTATAAATATTAAATTTGTCAACCAACCACGTTTCAAAGTTTAATTTGAAATAAATTTTAAAATTTTATGGAGGTATCAAAATGAAAAAGAAACTTATCGCATTGCTCGTAGCAGTCGTGTTGGTTCTTTCGGTTGCGTCCGTTGCTGCTTGCAACAAGGAAAAAAATAAAATCCCAGACGCAAATCTGAAAAAAGGTACTTATCACACCACCACGGCCGTTATGCCGAGTAACTGGAATGAGTTTACTTACGCCGATAACAACGACACTCAGATTATGAACTATATCGTTTCTTCGTTCTTCGAGTACGACTATCTGTTTGACGCAGCTAAAGGCGGCAAGTATAACAAAGACGGCACCATCAACGCTGCCGCAATCGTTTCCGGCGGTTACACCACCAACTATTCTGCGGCTACCAAATTGGAAGACGTAACTTCCAGCGTTGACGCAAAATGGGGTTATACTGCAGAACAAAAAGCAGAAGGCGGCTACGCTTGGAAAATCACCTTGCGTAAAGATCTCAAATGGGACGACGGCACTGAAATTCATGCAGGCGACTTCGTGTATTCCATGAAAGAAATGCTCAACCCTGATTTCTTGAACATGCGCGCTAACACCTACTATGACACTCTTCGTATCAAGAGATCCAAAGCTTACTTCTACAAAAACCAGGAAGCAACCTATCCTACCATCGGTAGCCAAGGTTTCGCTTCTAACGCCGCGGCAGTAGAAGCCGGCGCAGACATCTATATGGATGTTTATGAAGTTTATGGCGCAAACGGGTACGTTGATAAAGACGGCAACCTTGCTCCGCAATGGATTTCCATCTCCGACGAAACTGTTTATGATTCCGTAGATGGTTGGGCGGGCACCGGCGAATCTGACGCTTTTTCTGCAAAAGTTCTTTGGGACGCTCTCCTTTGCCCAACCGGACAATACGCCGGTTACGTTGAAGTTGGCGGGCAATATGAAAGCTGGCTCGGTATCAAAGTTGTCAACACCGATCGTAACGTTGCTTGGGAAGAAGTAGGTATGTATCAAGTCGACAAAGACTCTTTCGTTGTCTGCCTTGACAAATCTTATCAATTCCTTAAGGATGACGGCAGCCTTTCCTACCTCGCTGCTTACTATATGTCAAGCCTTCCGCTCGTAAAACAGGATCTGTACGAGTCTTGCAAACAAGCTCCTGCAACCGGTTCTACTTTGTGGACCAGCAACTACAACACCACTTTGGCAACCTCCGCAAGCTGGGGCCCGTACAAACTGGCAGAATTCCAGAGCGGCAAATCCTACAAACTCGTCAAAAACGACAACTGGTACGGCTACGGCATGGATATGTATGCAAACCAGTATAACATAACTGCCATCGCTTGCGAATGTGTTCCTGAAAGCAACACTCAATGGTTGAAGTTCCTTGCGGGCGAAACCGACGACGTAGGTCTTGATTCCGAACATATTGCCGACTACATGCACTCCAAATACACCACTTACGTCCCTGGCACCGGCACGTTCGGTATGCAACTTTATGGGAACAAAGCGGTTTTGGCGGCAAGCGAAAACAACAACGGCATCCTTGCTATCGACGAATTCAGACAAGCTTTCTCGCTCTCTCTGAACAGAAGCGACCTCGTTGAAAAAATCTGGCCGGGCACCGCTGTCGTTTGCCTCGGTTTGATGAACAGCCAGTACTACTATGACGTTGAAAACGGCGGCGTATATCGCGCCACCAAACAAGCCAAAGAAGGTTTGCTCCGCGCTTACGGTTTCACCGAGGCCGACGGCAAATGGTCCAACGGCGCAGAAATCACCAACGCTTCTTTGGACGACGCTTACGATGCTTTGACCGGTTACAACCCGACTCAGGCAAAAGAACTCGTTAAGAAAGCTTACGACATTCTCGTTGCAAACGCAAAAGACTACGGATACGACGCAACCAAGGACATCACCTTCGTTTACGGTTCCTCCTCTGACAATGCAAAACAACGTGAAAGAGCAAAATATTTGCAAGGCGTTTTGGATACTCTCTGCAAAGATACCGCTCTCGAAGGCAAAATCAAAGTCGTGTTCGACGCCTCTGCAGGTAGCAAATGGGCAGAGGCCTTCAGAAGCGGCAAAACTCAAATCGGTTTCGGTTACGGCTTCAGCGGCAACCCGTTCAACCCGTTTGACATCGTAGGTTCCTTCGTTGATCCTGAAGACAGCCTGAACTATCACACCTACTGGGACACCCAAAAAGTTCAAATGACTTTGACTCTCCCGGCAGGCAGCTATGAAGGCGCAGGTCAGACCATCACCATGAGCCTTGTCAACTGGTTCGATTGCTTGAACGGTCTTGCAGAAACCAACAACCGTACTTACAAGTACAACTGGGACGCAGGCAAAGCTCCGGCAGACGTGAGACTCGTTATCCTGGCTGCTTTGGAAGAACAAGCTATCAAGAAGGCTTACTCCGTAATGCTTATCGGCGAATACAGCGGCTCGTTGCTCAGCCCTAAGTTCACCAACATTTCTTACGACTACAACACCTTCATGGGCTTCGGCGGCATCAGATATATGCTGGTTAACTACACCGATACCGAATGGGCTGATTTCGTAAAAGCAAACAACAACGACCTTACTTCCGAGTACAAGAAAGCTGCATAGAGCTAAGATAGTATTCTAAGTAAGTAACTTAACAACAAAAACCCGCGATGGGCGGATATAAAATTCGCCCATCGTTGTTTTTGTTTTTAAAACTCGGTTTTTTGACCGTATCCCTTAAAAAAGGGCAAAAATCCCGGCTGATTTCCGTAGCAAACCTTGCTATAGTCGGTATCAAACGACAGAGAAAAAAATTTGTCGTTTGATAAAAAGGAAATTCGTCAACTGCCGACGGATTGCGCCTGCGGTTTTTGCGGGTGCGTTGTTTGGGAAGAGGAGGCTCTTCTCTTTCTTCAAACAAGGAGAATAATCCAACAGAGGAGTAACAAACAATTATGTACATGTTCAAATACGTGCTTAAACGTTTGGGGCTGATGTTACTGACGTTCACGGTAATCATCGTGATGTGCTTCGTGCTCATCAAGCTTTTGCCGCCGATCATAACGGTCGGTGCAAACCAGGATCCGCTTATTGCGTACAAGCAATTCGAAGCGAGAGGCTGGATTTGCAATATCGTAAAACAGGCAAACGGAATCTACACCTACGATACGGTTCCGGTGTTTAAGCAGCTCGGAATTTACATCAAGAGAATAGTGACCGAAGGGGATTTCGGCATAGCGACTACGTACGGCGAATACATAAATCAACCGGTTTGGGACGTTTTCGTCGAAAAACTGCCGCCGACAATTCTCATCAACATCTATTCCACCATTATCGGCGTGCCTATCGGTTTGGCTTTGGGCATTTTTGCCGCGCTTAAAAAGAACAAATGGCAAGATCAGGTGATAAACGTCGTCATCATCCTGTTTATTTCCGTGCCGGCGATCGTCATGGGCTTGCTTATTCAGTACTTTCTCTGTTTCAAACTCAGATGGTTCCCTCTCACGATGAAGTCAGGATTCGATTATTTTACGTGGGACATGTTCCGCAGCATGTTGCCTGCAGTTTTATCGTTGTGTTTGGGAAGCATAGCAGGCTACGCGCGTTATACACGCGCCGAACTTACCGAAGTTTTGACTTCGGAGTTTATGCTGCTTGCAAGGACCAAGGGCCTCACCAAAGCGCAGGCCACCGTCAGACACGCTCTGCGAAACTCCATGGTGCCGATTTTCCCGTCCATACTGGCGGAATTTGTTTCCGTGCTTTCCGGCTCGCTCATCATTGAACAGATGTTCTCCATTCCGGGCGTAGGAAGACTTTATTTGAACTCTATAACTTTCCAGGACTATGACTTTTTCATGTTGCTTTCGGGCTTCTACACTCTCGTAGGCCTGGTTGCGGGTATCGTCGTCGATATCAGCTACGGATTTATCGATCCGCGTATCAGAATGGGGGCGAAGTAAGATGGAAGATAACAAAAACATTAAAAACATTCCTGCCGAAAAGTTCCAGTTCGCAGATAAAAGGGATTTCAATTTCGATACGAAATTCGACACGAAGCCTGAAAGCTATTTTCAGGGCGCATTTCGCAGGTTCTGCAAAAACAAGGGCGCGGTTGCGGGCGGCATAGTCATTTTAGCGCTGATACTGTTTGCAATCATCGGGCCGTTCTGCACGTCGTACAGCGTTTCTTACTACGACTCGATCTACACCACCATCAGGCCTAAGAACAAACTTTTTGAAAACGCAGGTTTCTGGGACGGTTGCAAAACAAAAGAAACGGGGTACGTAGGCTTTTTGGAAGACTACGCTCTCGGTCAGGAAACCGGCAGAGAAGTCATTAAAAACGGCGAATACACGGTGAGCGACGACGGTTCTATTTATAAATATCGTTACGACACCTACTACGGCGTCGGTTTCGGCAGATACAGAATCATAACCTTAGAAGAATATAAGGACATTCAAAGATATCAGGACGAAACGGGCAGGCAGGTTTTGTATCCGACGGTTCGTTTGTCCGCAAGGCCGCAGCTCGTTCAAGATAAAGATAGAGCAGACATCTACTATAAAACCAAAGTCGTTTCAGGCAAAACTCAACCGGCTCTCGACGTAAACGGCAAACTGGTTCTCAACTACTGGAAATACTCTGCCGCAGATGGCGAACCTTCCACCGCCGCACCTTACACTTCCAAAATGAGGATAGAGGGGAATGACGGCGTTATGATCGACGGCGAAAAATGCTACTACGTTTACGGAAGAATCGTTTCAGGTGGCGTTGAAGTCAGAGCAGAATATTACGAATACTACACCTATTATCACACCCAAGTCGCAAAAGACGGAATAAGTGAACCGCAGTTCTTCTTTGGAACTACGTCCTTTGGTAAAGATATTTTAGCATGCTTGTCTACCGGCGCAAGATTTTCGTTCCTGTTCGCGTTAGTCGTTGCCGCAGTAAACCTCGTGGTCGGCGCAATCTGGGGCTCGATCGCCGGTTACTTTGGCGGAAGAATCGACTTGGCTATGGAACGCTTCACCGATATTCTGGGTGCAGTTCCTACAATGATTGTCATCACACTTCTGAAACTCCATATGGGAACTTCCAGTCAGGCGTTGGTGCTGTTCATCGCATTCTTTATGACGGGCTGGATCGGCATGGCCGGCACGACTCGTATGCAATTCTATCGTTACAAAAATCAGGAATACGTTTTGGTTGCGAGAACCTTGGGCGCAAAAGACTGGCGCATAATGTTTAAGCACATCTTCCCGAACGCCATCGGAACCATTGTTACAAGTTGCGCGCTCGTTATTCCGTCGATGATCTATTCCGAAACCAACCTTTCGTATTTGGGCATCATTAACCTTGAATCCGGTCGCCTTACCAGCGTCGGCACTATGATCGCCGCAGGACAAAGAGATATGATGGTTGCGCCATTCGTTGCAGTGTTCCCGTCGTTGTTCCTCGCTCTCATGATGCTCAGTTTCAACTTGTTCGGCAACGGCCTAAGAGACGCGTTCAACCCATCCTTAAGAGGTTCGGAGGACTAAGATATGGAAAAGAAACTTGAAGTAAAAGACCTGAAAATATCCTTCCGCACCAGCGCGGGCAAAGTGCAAGCCGTCAGAGACATCAGCTTCGACCTCTATAAGGGAGAAACGCTGGCCATCGTCGGCGAGTCCGGCAGCGGAAAATCCGTAACCAACAAGGCCATCATCGGTATCTCCGCAAACAACGCCATAGTCGAAAGCGGCGAAATCATCTACGACGGCATGGACCTTCTGAAAATCGACGAGGAACAGTTCCATCAGATCCGCGGCGACAAAATCGCCATGATTTTCCAGGATCCTATGTCCAGCTTGAACCCTATCATGCGTATCGGCAAACAGCTTACCGAAGCCATGATTCTGAAGAACAGAGCCAAACGTCGCGACAGCCGCAAGATTTTCAACACCACCATGGCGGTTCTTTGCGACAGCATGGACCACGCTTACGGCGACGCCAGCAAAGAACAGAACAAGGCCGACGTTACCAAGTTCGATAAATTCGAATATAAACACATCGAACTCGAAGCAAAATACAACATCGCGTTCGAAGCCGCAAACGAAGCTGTCGGCGCTATCAAAGAATTGCTGTTCGAAATCGACAAAAACGGCGTTACCAACGGCCCGTTGCAGATTAAGGAAATCGCAAAAAACACCAAAAAATCCGTTGATCGTTTCGTGGTCAGGGACGAGGCTAAAATCGAAGAGCTCGTAACGAAGCTCGTCGAAGCGGGCGTTGCGGCTAAAAAAGAAAAGAGCTACACCGGTTGCGTTTCCGTTCTCGAGGACATTTTGGCCGTGTTGGAGCCTGCCGTTCAGCTTGAAAAACCGAATTTCTTTGGTCTCGGCTATTATCTGACTTACGTAAGCCCTGAAATTCCGGAGCTTTCCGTTAAAGAACTCGATGAGAAAACTCACGAGATTTTGGCGAACGATTTTATGGAACCGTTCATCGATCGCGCGGCAAAAGGCGTTGAATACAGCTTCAACACCTCTTTGGAAAACAAAGAACTCGCCGTCAGCGTTCTGGAAGAAAAACTGCCTGTTTACCAGCAGGAATTCACTAGAAAGCAGGCAATGGAAGCCGCGAAGGAAATGATTGACGCCGTCGAAAAATCCATCGACCGCCTGGCTCTCGTTAAAGACAGCCGCGCGTACGTTTTCGAATCCAGCATCAAGAGCGCGATAAACGGTTACTTCGATCGTTTGAAGAAGAATCAGAAGGAAGAAAAACGTTTTGCAAAGCAGAGCAAAAAGCACGACGCGCTGCTTGCAAGGGGCAAAAAAGCCGACTGGAAGGTTATCCCTGCAGACGTTGTGGATCCTAAAATCGTCAGAGAACAGATTTGCCGGATCATCACCGAGCTTATCGACCATTATAAAGCCGAAATCGCAGAAGAAAAGCACGTTAATTTCAGAGAAAAAGCTCTGGAAATCGTTGACTTCTTGAAGGGCAAGGCTTCCGAAGTGGTTTACAGGGTTACCCCTGCAATGGCAAAAGCCAAAGCGATCAAGCTTATGGACGAAGTCGGCATTCCTGAACCGCACAAACGCTACAAGCAATATCCGTTCGAGTTTTCCGGCGGTATGCGTCAGCGTATAGTTATCGCAATCGCGCTTGCGGCTAACCCAGATATTCTTATCTGCGACGAGCCGACGACCGCTTTGGACGTTACCATTCAGGCGCAGATTCTGGAGCTTATCAACAAGCTCAAAAAAGAGAGAAATCTGTCCATCATCTTCATCACTCACGACCTCGGCGTCGTTGCGAACATGGCAGACAGAATCGCCGTTATGTACGCAGGCAAAATCGTTGAATACGGCACGGCAGAGGATATTTTCTATTCTCCTGCACACCCTTACACTTGGGCGCTGTTGTCCAGCATGCCGGACCTTGACACCAACGAGAAGCTGGAAGCAATTCCGGGCACGCCTCCAAACATGATTTACCCTCCTGTCGGAGACGCATTTGCGGCGAGAAACAAATACGCCCTAAAGATTGACTTCGAAGAGCAACCTCCGATGTTCGAAATTTCCGAAACGCACAGCGCGGCAACCTGGTTGTTGCACCCGGACGCTCCGAAAGTCGATCCGCCGAAAATCGTTACGGACAGAATTCAAAGGATGAAAGAAAGAGGAGGTATTGAAAATGGAAAACAATAACGAAGTGTTGTTGAAAGTCGATCATTTGTGTCAATACTTCAAGATGGGCCGCTCCGAACTCAAAGCCGTTGACGACGTAAGCTTCGAAATCAAGAAGGGCGAAGTTTTCGGTTTGGTCGGCGAATCCGGTTGCGGAAAAACCACCACCGGCCGTTCCATCATCAAACTCTACGACATCACCGGCGGCGATATCTATTTTAAAGGTCAGCGTATCGCGGCGGGCATCAGAAGTTACAAAAACGCCATAAAGGCCGAAAAAGCAGCTTTAAAGGCTGATATCGAAAAGATAAAAGCCGATTATGCTCAAAAACCTGAAGAGGCAAAAGCGAAAACAGCCGAACGCAGAGAAGCCGCAAGAAAGGTTATAGTGGCAGAAAGAGAAAAGATCAAATCCGCCAAAGACGATCACAAGAACTGCGACAAAAAGCACGCCAAAAAGCTTATGCAGGAAGTCAGGGACACCTACGATCCGATGATTGCCGCAGCAAAAACCGACGAAGAAAAAGCCGCTCTCGTTAAAGAGAAGAGGAAAAAACTTCGCCTTGCTTCCAAAGAAAAATTCGTCACCCAGATTCAGATGATCTTCCAGGATCCTATCGCATCGTTGGATCCTCGTATGACGGTCAGAGATATCATTGCCGAGGGTCTTATCATAAAGGGCATAAAGGACAAAAAGTATATCGACGAAAAGGTTTACGAAGTTTTGGAAATGGTAGGCCTTGTTCCGGAGCACGCGACGCGTTATCCGCACGAGTTCTCCGGCGGTCAGCGTCAACGTATCGGCGTGGCTCGTTCCATAATCATGAAGCCGGAACTTATCATTGCAGACGAACCTGTTTCCGCTTTGGACGTTTCCATTCAGGCGCAGGTCATCAACTTGCTGAACGATTTGCGTGAACAACTCGGACTTACCATTTTGTTCATCGCGCACGACTTGTCGGTCGTAAAATACTTCAGCGACAGAATCGGCGTTATGTATTTCGGTAATCTGGTTGAAATGACCACCAGCGACGAGCTGTTTGCACATCCGCTTCACCCGTACACCAAGTCCTTGCTGTCGGCAATTCCGCTTCCGGATCCGGTTTACGAGAAGAACCGCAAACGTATCACCTACAATCCGCTTGCCGAGCACGATTATTCCGTTGACAAACCGACCTTAAGGGAAGTCAAACCGGGACATTTCGTCAAGTGCAACGATGCGGAATTCAAAAAATATCAAGAGATATTGAACAGTGACAAATAAGCAAAAAAAATATTTGATAACTTTCGCTGTCGGCGTGGCGTTCGCCATAGTGGTATGGGCAGTCGGCGGGCTTTTCAAAGTCACGTCGTACGTCGCCCTTATGGGGAAAATATCCGACGGATTATTCGTTTCCGGAGTGCTTCTGGCGGGCTCCGGCGGGCTTATCGCTTCGTTTAACGAAGGGATTTTCGACGGTCTGGCCTACGGAATGCACGGCTTGTTCGGATTCAGGAATATCAAAAAAGACAGCACGCCGAAAAAAGAAAGCTATTACGATTACCAAAAACGCAAACACGCAAACAAAAAACCTGTCGGGCACCTCGTGTTCGTGGGGCTTAGTTTCGTGTTTGTCGGAGTGGTATTTTTCCTTATTTCGTTAGCTATATAGCCGAAAGAAGCGTCCGCTTGCGGGCGCTTTATTTTTCAAATCCGACAAAATGGAAAAGATTTTCACCTTTAAAATAACCGACAGCCAGCCGCTTAGCAAGTTTATGGACAAGCATTTTTCGGCAAGGACTGCGACTTTGATTAAAAACACGCCCGGTTCGGTGAAGCTGAACGGCGGCGATTTTGTGGGCAATCCCGAATTAAAGGAGGGAGATACGCTTCATATAACCGTGCCCGAAAGGCTGAAGCCTTTTGAGAAAGCTGCAAATTTGCCGATAAACGTCATATACAAATGCGAGGATTATCTGGTTGTCGAAAAGCCCGCGGCGATGCCGTGCATTCCGACTAAGGGGCATTTCGACGACAACCTTATTGCAGCGTTGACGTACCTTTATCCCGGAGAAGTTTTCAGAGTGGTAACGAGGCTCGACAAGGATACGTCGGGCTTGGTGCTGGTTGCGCTGAACGCCCCTGCACACGAAGTTCTTTCCAAAACCGAAATCGACAAAAAGTACCGTGCCGAGCTTGTCGGAAAGCTGGCTTCAAGCGTTACCGTCAACGCGAAAATATATCGCGAAAGCGGCATGAAACGCATCGTCTGCGACAGGGGCAAACCGTCAAAAACGCACTTTAAGGTGCTGTCTTACACCGATGAAGGCAACACTTTGTGTGAATGTACGCTTTTTACAGGTCGCACGCATCAGATAAGAGTGCACAGCGCGTACATCGGCCACCCGGTGGTCGGCGACCTGCTTTACGGCACCGATGAAAGAGGCAAAAACGAGGGGCAAAAGCTTGAGTGCGTAAGCCTTTCGTTCGTTGATCCTTTCAGCAAGGAGAATAAAAGTTTCACCATATAAAAACCTGCTTGCAAATTGCAAGCAGGTTTTTTTATTTAAGGTTATTTCATGTTCAGGCAATAGTCGGAAATGAATTTTACGACGTCCGCTTTGGTGCATTTGCCCTGGCATAGCCACCATAGAGCAACGGAGATGCAACCGCCGGCCAAAAAGTTTGAAAGCAGAGGAATGTCCTGCGGAACGAGTTTAAGTTCCTGCCAGTGCTTCGAGAGGCTTTGACACAAAGAGTTTTCTATTTCGTCGTAAAAGAGCATGGACGTCGCGCGGTTCCCGTTGTTTTCGACGACGGCAAGAACGGCATTTCTGTTTTTCTCCAAAAAGTCCAAAAGGTCGCTCGTGGCAATGGAAAAAATGTCTTTTATGTCGGCCGCCCCCACAAGGTGCGAATAGCTTGCTACGAAAGTTTTGGTCAGATCTTCGATGGCATAGGAAAACAGTTGATACTTATCTTCGAAGTGTTTGTAGAAAGTGGCGCGATGGATCATCGATTTTTCGCAGATGTCCATAACGGTGATTTTTTCAAGGCTGTTTTCGGCCAACAGCTCCAGAAGAGCGTTTTTCAAAAGTGTTCTTGTGCGAACTACGCGCATATCGGTTTTTTCCATAGTTGCCTCCTTTGTGATAAATATATTATAACACTTTGGTTCCGTTTGTCAAATAATAGACAAGTGTATATTTAAAAACGGTATAAAAAACTTCTCATTTGTCAAAATTTAAGCGAGGTGAAACATGGTAAATTATTCTGAGGCCCTATCCGAGCTTAAAAAATTGCTGTCTTCCGACGACGTCGTCGTGCGGGAGCTGGTGGCCGGCGGGAAAAAATCCGCCCTTATTTACGTTGACGGAATGTCGGATACGGTCATTCTGGACGAATCGGTGCTGAAAAAACTTTCGGACGAAAAAAACGCGTTCGAATTTACCGCCGAAAGCTTAAAGGACGTTTTGGGATTTTCCGGCGAAATACAAACGCTTGATAGCGTAGGCAATGCGGCGGCCGCCGTCGCAGACGGCGACGTTGTGTTTTTGGCGGACGGCGCGGCGGACTATTTCGTTTTGTCCATAAGAAAATTCAACACCCGCGCAATCGTCGAACCGCCGACGTCCGCCGTACTTAAAGGGCCGCGCGAAGGTTTTATCGAAGACCTAAAAGTCAATCTGACGCTGATAAGACGCCGGCTGCGCACGCCGTCTTTGCGCGTCAAACAGCTTAAAATCGGCCGTTACACCAACTCGCCGGTGGCGGTTTTGTGGCTTGACGGAGTGGCCACGCCGGAGTCCGTTTCGAAAATCACCGAACGGTTTCAAAAAATAGACATCGACGGCGTTCTGGACAGCAGCTACATTGCCGATTTTCTTAAAGAAAAAAAGGTCAGCATTTTCGAGCAAGTCGGCATGAACGAGAAGCCCGATATGGTTGCCGCCAAGCTTTTGGAGGGTAGAGTCGCCATTGTGGTGGACGGAAGCCCTATGGTGCTGACGTTGCCGTTTATACTGCTGGAACATTTTCAGTATTCTTACGATTATTACACGGTCAGCCCGCGCGCGACGTTCCTCAGAATGATCAGGCTTTTGGGCATTATGTTTTCGGTGCTTTTGCCGGGGGCGTACGTTGCGATGCAGGAGTTTCATTACCACCTCCTGCCGCTCAATTTTTTGGTTACGGTGCAGGGCGCGATAAGCGGCATACCGTTTTCGCCGCCGATGGAAATGCTAGCGGTGATATTGATATTCGAGGTGCTTCAGCAGGCGAGCGTCCGTATGCCGAAGTTTCTGGGCGTCGCGCTCAGCATTGTGGGAGCGATAGTTTTGGGTGAAACGGCCGTTAACGCCGGCCTTATCTCAAGCCCTGCGGTGCTTGTGGTCGCGCTGTCGGCGCTTGGAACAAACATCATGCCTGACGAGCTGTCGGTGGTGTCGACGTTCAGGTTGCTGTTCGTGCTTGTGGCGAGCGTTCTGGGGCTTTACGGCATGCTTGCGGCGTCTATGGTTATACTGACGCATCTTGCGTCGTTCGACAGCTACGGGGCGCCGTATCTCGCGCCTAACGCGCCGATGATTTCGTCCGATATGAAAGACAATCTGTTCAAAGCAAATCTTTATAAGATGAAAACGCGTCCGAAATCCGTCCCGAACGTTAACGGAAAAAGAATGGGAGACATAAATGAAAACCGATAATACGCTATATAATCGTCAAACGGCCATATTGCTGTTTATTCTGACGGTAACCTTCAAGGCGGCCGCGCTTCCCGCAATGGTCGCGGCGGACGCGGGAAGCGGTGGCCTCACGGTGTACGCAGGCTTGTTTGCGGTGGACGTTTTAGGGTGGATTCTGATAAAAAGATATATCGACTTAGGCGGCGCCGAAACGCTGGACAATACGTCGAAAAAATGGCTTAAAACGCTTATAATGACTGTTTTAACCGCTTATTTTGCGCTTAAAGCCGTTTTGTGTTTTTCGGGGACGGTGGATTTTGTGGTAAGCTATATGTTTGAAAACATCAAGATTGCCGAGGCCGCCATGGTGCTTGCCGTGCCGTGTGTTTACATTGCCATAAAGGGAATAAGAACGATGGGACGAGTGGCGGAAATCGTTATAGTTCTCGTTCTGACAATTTTGGTGTTCAATCTTCTTTTTATAAAAACCGACGCGGATTTCAGCCGCAATCTGCCGATATTTTCAATGTCTATGAAAGACTATTTGGAGAACTTTTCGAAGTGGAGTTTCTGGTTCGGTGATTTTATGCCGCTTCTATTTGTCAAAGAAAAGCAGGACGGCAAAAAGCGTTCGCCGTGGGCGCTTACGGCGGCAGTTTGCTTTGTGCTGTTCACTTACGTTCTGATGTTTGCAAGCTACGGCAGGAGCCTCGTGATAGTGAAAAATGCCATGCTGAAATACGGCGTTTTCAATCATTTGGAAACCTATCTCGGAAGACTGGACTGGACGATAATCGTTATCTGGATACCTATGGCGATAATAACCTGCGGCGCGCATTTCTGGGCGGCGACCGAGTCGGCGAGGAGAATAGTGAAAAAAAAGACTGTGGCGGAAGCGGCGATATTTTTGTGCATAGCCGTATATTTTTTCTTTGCTCCGGACGCCATGCAGATGACTAATTTTGCAAAAGGCGCGTTAAGATACGTTGCTTTGGCCGTAAATCTTGCGATGCCGCCCGTGCTGCTGCTATGCGCGGCAGGGCTCAGAAAGGAGGCGCAGAAAAATGAAGAAACTCGTTAAAAATCAACTTTTCGTGTTGATAATAGCGGTGTTGACGCTGGTGCTTTTCGAGCGGACGGTGCCGGTGGTTACGCTGACCGACAGAGCCATAGTGGTGGCAGTGGGAATAGACAAGGAAGAAGATAAATTCATGCTGTCGGCGCAGATAGCCCGCCCGAGTCGGAACGACGGCTCCAAGGGCAGCACGGCTTATTCGGTTATAAAAGGAAAAGGTAACAGTTTGTCGCAGGCGATTGCGGAGGTAAGTCAGAATTGTTCTCTTAACGCCAGCCTTGCGCATTGCAATCTGGTGGTTATCGGCGAATACCTGAAGGAAAAAGGAGAATATCCGAATTTTGAAAATCTGGCGTCGAGCTACGGCCTGCCGTACGAAGCGCGGGTGGTTATTGCGGACAAAAAAGCTTCCGAGATTGTGGAGTATCTGTGCCTGTACGAAATATCCGGCATAACGTTCACCGACTATCTTAAAAGCGATCGGATATCTGCCGAGCAGTTCACCTCGTCCGTAAAACAGCTTTTATATGACGGCACGCTTGAGGGAGCCTACACCAGACTTCTATCCGTGGCGCTTTTAGGCGAGGACGTTTCCTACGTCGAAAAACCAGAAACCACGTGGATCGAAGGGCTGGAAATGAAAAGCTGTTATCTGATAAAATACGGCGAGAGCGCGGTAAGCCTCGACGAAGAGCAGACCAAAACCGTCAACATGGTTCTGGAAAAACCGAAAATAGGGAACGTTTTGGTTACCGTTTCCGACACGAAGGTGGATTTGCTTTTGGAGGGCGCTTCCTCGAAGCTGTCCTATAAGTTCGAGGGCGACAAACCGATATTGACGATAAAAACCAAAATCGAAGTTAAAGCCGACGAATTTGACAATAAACGCCGTGATTTGACGTTAACAGAGGAAGATTTTTTCGACGCATTGCTGGAAGACGTCAAAAAAGAAGTCGCTTCCGATTACGTTCAAAGTCTTAAAAACGTTATCGACTATCTGACGGAGAAAGGCGTGGATCTGTTTGAAGTTTACGAAGGTTTTGACCGATTCGAGCGTAAAAAATGGCGAAAGATAGCGTCAAAAGAAAACTATCTTTCGCTTGTGGAGTATAAAATAGAGGTCGAAGTGGTGGTTATCGGAGTCGAATGATCAAAAGAGCAGCGCCGATATGGCCGCAAAAGCGCATATTTCGTTTTTGAACGCGTCGTCGGCGCGGCGTTTTTGCTCGGGATTCGTGAGATTTTTTGAGTAAGAATTGAGCGCCGTTATCAAAGTCATTTGCTTAAAAAGTATGTCTTTTCCGAGCTGAAAATAGGGGACGGGTTTTGCGCCAAACGCCGTATTTTCGGAAATTTGGCCGTGGAAATCGTACGGAAATAGGTTTTCCGCCGTCTGTTTTTTGTCAAAAATGACGCGTTCGATCTGCGATGCGGCCGCTTTTTCGGGGCAAAGATTTTGAAGCGCGCATAAAAGTACCACGATTTCCGAGGAAAGCGCGACGGCGCGAGCGTTGCTGCGGCTTGCTTTTTCGGCAGAGCCTTCTTCTTCCGGCACGGACATCGTTTCGACGATTGCGTCATGGCGCTTCGGCCGCAAAATTTTGATTTTGGCGTATTCCTCCGCCATTTTTTCCATTTCGACTTCATTCGGTAAAATGTAATCCATAATTCACCTCGCGACTATTTTATGACGCCGGTCAAAATAAGTTGACGAAATTATAAAAACAAAGTTGTTGCCATACATTTATTTATGTGCTACAATAGTAGGGATAAAAATCAAGGCGGTTTTCAGGCGAAAATGGAAGACATCAAAATTTTGTCACCTATGCAGCTCTGGGCGGATTTCGATCCGACCGAACGTCCGTTGGAAACTTCGTACGTGCAGGCGAAGGACTTGGGCTTTGCTTTTGTGAGGGAACAGTATATTTCGGCGTTTGACGCCGAGGACGGCGTCGTCAGGGCGTACGTCAGACTTATACTGCCGAAAAATCCCGAAAAAAAGTGTCCGGTCGTGGTTTTTATACCGACTGCCGACGTCGCCAAAATCAACACCGAATTTGTCAAAAGGATAATTGAAAAAGGTTTTGCATATTGCTATTTCGATTATTCGGGGAAATTTGCCGGCAAGGAGCGTTTTACGGATTATCCGAAATCGCTTGCCTACGTCGAGGGCTCGGCGGGGGACGCCGAAAAACAGATCGAATTTCATCAAAACCCTAAAAAGAGCCCGCTTTACAGCTACGTTAAAATCGCGCGCCGAGTCATCACGTTTTTGACCGAGGACGCTTCTGTCGACAGCGAAAACATAATCTTTTGGGGCATAAAAGAAGGCGCGGAAATTTGCTGGATCACCGCAGGCATCGACAACCGCGTAAAGGCGATTGTCCCCGTTCTGGACTACGGCTACACCGGCTACAAGCCGCCGAAATTTTCCAAAAAACCTATGGGCGACATCGATTCGGGAGTTATGGAATATATGTCGTGCTTAAGCTCGCAGGCCTATGCGAAAACGGTGAACTGTCCGCTTCTGGTGGCAGGAACCACCAACAGCACCGTGGCCGACGTGGACAGAATGGCAGACATAGTGGAACTTGCTCCGTCGGAGCATAAGAACATGATCGTAACTCCTCGCGCGGAAGAGAACATCAACGCCGAAAGCGTCGAGTCGATTTTGAAGTTTTTGGACGAAACGGTTTCCGGAAAGTGGAGCGAAACCAAGATGCCGGAGCTTACTTATTACTTTAGCGAAGGTCGCCTGTACGCTTCGACGAGCGTGACGGGAGAAGTGCAGAAGGTGGAATTTTTCACTTCGCTCGACGAGGTGCTGTCGGAGCTTCGGAACTGGAGCGACGCGCAGATTCCGCTTAGGGTTTCCGAGAAAGACTATCTTCTCAACGTCGAAGTGCCTTCCGACACGAAACTGGTGTTTATATTTGTAAACGTAACGTATAAAAGCGGAATCGTGGCGTCAAGCAAGGTTTATTGCGTCGATCCGAACGTGCCCGAATTTACGGCTTTCGTGCCGCTTCAATACACCAAAAACCGCATTATCTACAGCTCCACCGAAACGCGTTCGGTGTTCAATGCGGAAAAGAGCAGCATAAGCGTGGCCTCCAACGTGGTGGCCGAAGAAGCGGGTCCGTTTGGCATAAAAGGCATATCCAGCTCGACGGGCTACATCGCAAGCTACAAAATCGGCGAGCGCAAATTCCAGGGCGAAGACGGCTGCATTTTGCAGATCGATTGCGCCACCAAAGAGCAAAGAACGATTACGTTCACCATGTGCACCTACGACGAAGACGACGGCTTCACGCCGTACTCGGTGGAAAAGGAGTTGCCTCCGTCAAAGAAGTGGCAAAGGCTGAATTTTTCCGCTTCCGACTTCAAAAACGCAGATCACGTTTCCCTAAAAAGTTGGAAATCGGTCAAAAAATTTCAGATAACGGGCGCGGAAAACGTGCTGTTCAACAACATTTTGTGGATATAAAGAAATGAAAAAATTTTTGGAAGTGGTTGTAACTGTCGTCGTCGCTTTTGCGGTGGCGCTGGCCCTAAAGACCTACGTTTTCACGAACGTCGAAGTGTGGGGCAGCTCCATGGACGACACGCTGTACGGCGGTGTTTCGGCGGTTGAGGACGGAAAGAGAGTTTATCACGGGGGCGACACGCTGCTGGTTCTGAAACTCGGCAAGGTCAAAAAAGGGGATATTATCGTCTTTGATAAGAGGGCGTATACCTCCTACTCGGGCCCTGAGGAAAACTACAACGTGGTGAAAAGAGTTGTGGCGGTTGCGGGCGATCACGTCAGCATCAAAATAAACGGCGACACGGCCTATTTGTACGTCAACGGACAGGCCGTCGAAGAGGACTATATAAAAGAACCGATGGAAGCCCGGATATATCCCGATGCCGACTACGAAATAGACCCTAATTTCGGAACGATGTCCTACAACTGGACGGTTCCCGAAAACTGCGTGTTCGTTTTGGGCGACAATCGAAACGTATCCTCGGACAGTCGGCAAAACGGGATGGTCCGACTGGACGCAAAGGACGAGGACGGCAATTCCTACATCGTGGGCAAAGCGGTTTTCGTGAGCAACTTTTCCAAAACCAGAACGGTTTTCAAAACCGCCTGAAAATATTCGACAAAGCACCCTTCCTTCCGACAAAAGAATGGCGGAACGGAAGGGTTTTTTGATTTGGTTTTGTTATACTCGACTTAAAAGGAGAGTATATGAAACTTAAACTGAACGTCTTTACAAAGCAACTGCTGCTGTTTTTGATTCAACTTTTGTTGTCCGAGGCCACCACGCGCCACGGCTTCAGGCCGTTCGGACTGGGGTTCTACGCCGCGCTTGTGTACGGCGGTGAAAACGTCGTGCTGGCGTCGGCGTTTTATATGGCTTCGGAGTTTTTGGCCGAGCCGACGCTTAGGGGACTCGTGTACGCCGCGTCGTCGGTGGTTGTGCTGACGGTATGCTGTCTGGCTCACCATTTTTTGAAGAAGCATCTGACGATGCGACTGGTGAACGTCTATGCGTTTGCGGCGCAGATTCCAGTGATTGTCCTGAAGGCTTTGGACGGCAATTTTTTGTTTGCGTTTACGTCGGGAATAATAGCGCAAATATTCTGCTATGCCGCAGTAATCATAGTTTACGCACTGCTTGTGAGGGGATTAAAGTGCCGTTTGACGGTTGACGAGCTGGCGGCCGGCGGCATAATGCTGGTGGCGCTGTCGCTTGCCGCGGAAAACGTTTCCCTCTTCGGTGTTACGCTTTTAGGGGTTATTGCGCCGTTTGCGGTGCTGCTCGTCGCATATCTTTTTAAGGAGCAGAGCGCGCTTATTTTCGTATCCTTGATGGGGGTGGGCGCAGCCTTTTCGACGGGCAACGTTTCCTACGTCGGGACTTACGTTATGATGGCGGTTTGCGCGGCGCTTTTCATAAAGCTGAACGCGGCCTCGGCGGCGCTTGCGACTGTTGTCGCCGAAGTGGTGGCGGCCTACTATTTCGACGCGTACGAAGGCTACACTTACGTCAACCTCATCTGCACGACAGTTTCGGCCGCGGCGTTTCTGGCAATCCCGAAAAAGAGCAAAATGAAAATGCTATCCTTCACCAAAACCGCATCCGACGGAGTGAGCGGTAAAAAGCTCGTCAACAAAGACAGATCGGACATTTCCAAAAGACTTTACGCCGTTGCGGGAATATTCGAGGATATGCGCGATCTCGTTTCGGAGGAGGTGTCGGAGGTTCCGCCGCTTGAGGAAAGCGTCAAAAAAATCAGCAAGGACGTGGCTCTGACCTTCTGCGCAAAATGTCCGGAGGCCGAAAAGTGTTTTTCCGCGCTTAATTCGGACACTTCGGTGGTTTTGGAGGATCTGGTTTCGGCAGTTTTTCAGAAGGGCAGATGTACCATAATGGATATGCCGCCGTTTATCACCAGCAGGTGCAAGCAGGTCAACGCGCTCGTGTCGGTGGTGAACGACAAAACCGTTCGCTTCAGCCAAAGAGCCAAGCTCAACGCCGAGATGGATAATTGTCGCTTGATGCTTGCAAAGCAGATGGGCGGCACGGCCGAAATTCTGGAAAACATGGCAACGGACATCAAAAAAACCATATCCTTCGACGCCGGCCGCGAAACGCTTATCGTGGACGAACTGGCCTATCACAACATCGTTTGCAGCGAGGCGATGGTGTACGGCGAGGGCAGCGGAATGAACGTAACGCTGGTCGTCAGGCCGCAGGACGCAGACAAAAAAATATTGCCTAAAATCGTTTCGAAAATCATAAAATATCCGCTCATGGTTTCGGGCGGAACCGAAATAATCGGTGAAAAAGCGGGAGTTAATCTGGTGGTCAAACCGAGGTATAACGTGGTGTTCGGCGAGGCAATGCGAAGCGCTTCGGGCGAAAACTATTCGGGAGATCAGCGAAGCGTGCAAAGAGTTGGCGAAGACAAAGTGGTTTTCGCGCTCTGCGACGGCATGGGGCACGGCAAGCACGCCATGGACACTTCGTCGGCGGCCATATCGCTTATCGAAAATTTTTACAAGGCGGGCTTTGAAAACGGACTTGTGCTGGAGCTTGTCAACAAGCTTCTTTCCATGAAAAACGAAGAAAATTTCAGCACGCTGGATATGTGCGTTCTGGATCTTAACACCGGCGGGGCGGACGTTGTGAAGATGGGCGCTGCGGACGGATTTTTGAAGCGGAAAGAATCGGTTGAGGTTATAGAAAGCAAAGTGCTTCCCGTCGGCATAGTCGACGAGGTGAAACCCGTTATCGAAAGAAGGATTATGTTCGGCGGCGATATGATGGTGCTTGTGTCGGACGGCGTAACCGACGTTCTGGGTTCGGACGGAGTCAGGGACATCGTGGCGCGGTCGGACACGGCTAATCCGCAAATGCTTGCCGAAAGCGTCATCGACGCCGCGGCAGAGGCCGGCGCCACCGACGATATAACGGCATTTTGCATACGCGTGTACGCAAAATAGTCGGCCTGCCGAAAAAATACTTGATTTCGGAGGGGCAAAAGAGTATAATATTTCTATCTGACTTTGGAGAGAAAGATGGGAAAAGACCTTGTCGACAAAAGCTATTTAAGCTCGCTCGTTTCTGCGGGCAGCGTGGTTGCCGTTGCGGTTTCGGGCGGCAGGGACAGCGTTGCGCTTTTGCATTTTTTAAAAAGCGTCAGCTCGGAGCTTTCTTTCGAGGTCAGGGCGGTGAACGTGGAGCACGGCATAAGGGGCGAGGAAAGCGTCCGCGACAGCGAATTTGTCAAATCTCTTTGCAAAAGCTGGGATATTTCGCTTTTGACGAAAAGCGTCGACGCGCCGCAACTTAAAAAATCGGAAGGGCTGACAACGGAGGAGGCCGCAAGAATATTGCGCTACGAGGTTTTTGCCGAAGCTATATCGGACGGTTTTGCAACCGTCGTTGCCACCGCGCATCACAAAAGCGATGACGCGGAAACCTTACTTTTAAGGATATTCAGGGGCACGGGGATTCGTGGGCTTTCGGGTATTTCGGAAAAATCGAACGGAGTCGTAAGGCCGCTTCTTAAAACCTCGTCGGAGGAAATCGACGCCTACGTTTCGGAGCACGCATTGCCGTTCGTAACGGACAGCACCAATCTTTCGGACGAAGCGGACAGAAACTTTTTGAGAAACGTCGTTTTGCCGCTTCTTAAAACAAGATATCCGAAGGTTGAAGACAGCCTCTTAAGGCTTTCGGAAAACGCCAAGGAAGCGGAAGCTTTTTTGGACAAATGCTCGCCAAAGCCAAAGCTTGACGGCGAATCGGTTCTGATCGAAAAAACCGACGACAAAGTGCTGCTTCGGCTTGCGTTTGAAAAGGCGTTCAGGGCTTTGGGCGTTTATTCGGACGTGGAAATGCGGCACTATAGATTGCTCGAAAACCTCTTTTTAGCAGAAGTCGGCAGGGAACTTGACATGCCGCACGGCGTAAGAGCCGTTAAGGAGAGAGGCGCGGTGAGGCTATATATCCCGAAAGAGCTTTGGAGCGGAGAACTTCCGTTTTCGGAGGGAGTTACCGAAACTCCCGTCGGAAAAGCGACGGTATTTTTGAAAGAGGACGGCGACAAAATTTATTTTGACGCAGGCAAAATCCCTGCGGGAAGCGTTTTTCGCACCAGGCGTGCGGGCGATTTTATCAAAAAATTCGGCGGCGGGCAAAAATCCTTGCAGGACTTTTTGACCGACAAAAAAGTTCCCGCCTATCTTAAGGACAGAATTCTGCTCGTTGCGAAAGGAAGCGAAGTGTTCGCGGTTTGCGGCGTTGACGTTTCAAGAGCGGTGGCGGTGGACGACAAAACCCGAAGGGTTTTGGCAATAAACGTAAAATAAAAGTTTCAGGAGAAACCTATGATAAAAGAACTTGAAAAGTATATCGACAGAGAGCTTATTTCCGCAGACGAAATAAGCCGCAGAGTTAAGGAGCTCGGCGCCGAAATCACCAAAGATTACGAGGGCAAAAGCGTCATTATGGTGTGTATTCTTCGCGGCGCAAGCGTGTTTTTCGCCGACCTCGTGAGGGAAATCGATGTTGATTTGTCTATGGACTTTATGGTCATTTCGTCCTACGGCTCGGGCACGACGTCGTCGGGGGAAGTGAAGCTCATAAAGGACCTTTCCGAAGGTATAAAAGGCAAAAACGTCATCGTCGTGGAGGACATCGTGGACACGGGGCTTACGCTCAGCAATTTAAAGGCCATTCTTGCCGCAAGGGAACCTGCTTCTGTCAAAATCTGCACGCTTTTGGACAAGCCGTCCCGCCGCACCGTCGATCTAACGCCGGATTACGTCGGCTTTACCATACCTAACGAATTCGTCGTGGGCTACGGTCTGGACTGGGCGGAGAGGTATCGTCAGCTGAAAAACATCTGCACCATAGACACTTCGAAAATATGATTTTTGACGACGAAATCGAACTTTTAGGCCGTCTGCTTTCGACCAAAGCGTATATTGTCGGCGGCTGCGTCAGAAACAGGCTTTTGGGGCTTGACGTGTCCGACGTGGACGTGGCTTCCGCAGCGCTTCCGAAAGAGGTTATCGAAAAGGCTTCGCCTGCGTTTTCGGGCGTTTTGGTGAACGAAAGGATCGGCACCGTGAAGCTGACCTCGAAAAACAGCGGCGCCGTTTACGAGCACACCACTTTCAGGGTGGACAGCTACCCCAAAAGCGGCCGACACTTGCCGAAGGCGGTTCGTTTTACCTCAAATCTTGAGGAGGACGCTTTGCGCCGCGATTTCACCGTAAACGCCCTGTATTTCGAGCCGCAAAGCAAAACCGTTATAGATCCGACCGGCGGAACGGAGGACATTCAAAAGAAACTTCTTCGCGCGGCCGACAGTCCCGAAAAGGTTTTCGGCGAAGACGGGCTCAGAATAATGCGCCTTGCGAGGTTTTCGGCGGAACTTGGCTTTTCGCCCGAGGAAAAAACCTTCGCCGCGGCAAAAAACAACGTGCGGCTTTTGGCGGACGTGTCGAAGGACAGGATATGGCCGGAGCTTGAAAAAATTTTTGCGTCTAGCGAAAAATACCCGACCGTTTCGGGGGATAACGCCGTAAAAAGAGGCCTTGAAGTTTTGGAAAAACTGGGCGCTTTAAGGGTGTTGTTCCCGAATTTTTCGGCAAACGAAGGCTATCTCGCCGCGCTCGAGGCCATGCCGCACTTGGCGAAAGAAGCAAGGCTTGCGGCGCTCTTTACGTCGCAGGACGACAAAGACGTTTTTGCGTATCTTTCGGATTTAAGATGTCCGAAATGCCTGAAAGAGCAGACGGCAAATTTGATAGCGCTCGCGAAAACCGCCGTGAAAACGAGGGAAGACGCGGCGGCCGTCATCTTAAAGTCCGAAAAGCTTTGGAAATCGGTCGCGCTCTTAAAGCGCCACGTTGCGGGCGACGTAAACGGGGCGGATTTTTTGGAAAAACAATTTTCGTATATGTCCGAAAACGAATTGCCTTTTGACGTAAAAGGGCTTTTTGTGACGGGAAACGACCTGATAAAACTTAAAATAGCAAAAGATAAACGTTCCGCCGCTTTGAAAAAATTGCTTTGCAGGGTGGCCGTGGACAAAGGTTTGAATTCGAGAGAAAAACAACTTCAACTGCTTTTGGAGGAAGTATGATGCAATACGTTATTCTAACATTGTCGGCAGTATCGCTTGCGATATGCGTCGCGATTATGCTTAAACTTAAAAAGGGAACGACGGGGACCGACGTCGATCACGCCGAAATCGTGAAGGGCGCCACCGACGTTCTGCGCGACGAGATTGCGCGCGAGGGACGGACGGGGAGAGAAACGTCCGCCTTGCAGATAAATCAGCTTACGTCGTCGGTTGCGGGTTCGCTGAAGGTTCAGCAGGACGGCATAGAAAAGTCCTTCAAACAACTGGAAACGCAAATGGCAAATCTGACCGCCGGCCTGTCGCAAAGCCTCGACAAAATCCGCGAGGAAAATCGCAGGTCGCTTCTGGACGTTCGGGCGGACAACGAACGTCAGCTGGAAAAAATCAGACAGACGGTGGACGAAAAACTCAATTCCACGCTTACCGAGCGTTTCAATCAGTCGTTCAAGCAGGTGCAGGAACGTCTGGACGCCATCACCAAAGGCTTTGGCGAAATGCAGACCTTAACGAGCGGAATCGGCGACCTCAAAAAGATTCTGACCAACGTCAAAACGAGAGGTATGTGGGGCGAAGTCAGTTTGGAAAATCTGCTCAGTCAGATTCTTACGCCCGAGCAATACAGAAAACAAATGCCCGTCGGCAAAACCGTCGGCGGCGAAAAACAGGTGGTGGACTTTGCAATCTGCCTGCCGGGAAAATCGTCGGACAAGGTTTATCTGCCGATAGACAGCAAGTTCCCGATTGAGGATTATCAGAGGCTTGCGGAAGCAAAGGATGCCGCCGAGCAGGACGCCGCGCGAAAAGCGCTTGTCGCCCGCCTGAAACAAGAGGCGCAAAGCATAAAGCAAAAATACATCGTTCCGCCTCTCACGACCGATTTTGCCGTCATGTATCTGCCGACGGAAGGATTGTTTGCGGAAGCCGTCCAGTCGGGCGTGGCGGACGAACTTCAGACGAAGCTCCGAGTGGTCGTCTGCGGCCCTACCACCGTAACCGCGCTTCTCAACAGCCTGCAAATGGGCTTCAGGACCGTTGCGATCGAAAAGCGCAGCAGCGAAATCTGGGCGATGTTCGTCAAATTCAAAAAAGATTTTTCCACTTTCAACGAGCTTTTGCTGAAAACCAAAACGCAGCTGGGCACCATACAGAACACCATCGAGCAGGCCACCAAGCGTACGGAAATCATCGGCAAACGGCTTGAAAAAGTGGAAACGGAAAACGCCGATCTTCTGGAAGGCGAAACGGAGGATCGGGCATGAGCGTGAGATGTAATTTTCATATGCACACCACTTGCAGCGACGGAGCGTTCACTCCCAAAGAAGCGGTGAATATGCAAAAAGACATGGGGCTTGACGTCATCGCCATAACCGATCACGATTCGGTGGACGGCATCGACGAGGCAAAAGACGAATGCGAAAAAGTCGGAATGAGGTTGGTTCCGGGGATCGAACTGAGCAGTTTTTCGATCAACGAAATACATATTTTGGGCTACAATTTTGACTATAAAAATCCCGAATTTCAAAAGGAGCTTACAAAAATCCGCAGGAGGAGAAAGGAGCGCAACGTCGAAATCGTCGAGAAGCTGAAAAATCTCGGCATATTCGTCGACGAAAAAGAGCTCGGCCTCGAAAACGATTCCATAGGTCGCCACCATATCGCTTTGCAGATGAAAAAACAAGGCTACGTTCAATCGGTTTCAGAAGCTTTCGACAAATATCTCGGGGTGGGACAACCCGCTCACAGTGCGGGAAATCGCCTTAAACCTTTCGAGGCGGTAAGACTGATAAAAAAATACGGCGGCGTTCCCGTTATCGCGCACCCGCTTAAGCTTTATCAGGACAAAAAGCTCATTCCTCTCATCGAAGGTTTGCTGCCGTTCGGCCTAAAGGGGCTGGAGTGTCATTACGGCACGCACAACGAAACGGACACCGAAACCTTCCTCAAAATCGCCAAAAAATACGGCCTGATTGCAACGGGCGGTACCGATATGCATAACGCCGACACCTACGTCAGCCCGTCCTATCGCGACGACCGCTACGACGCCTACACGTTAAGGACGCTGAAAATCATAAAATAAAAGTGGTTTTTGCCCGCCGAAAGGCGGGTTTTTTGATATACAAAACGCCAAATTGCACAACATATAAGTATGAAAAAATCAATCGTTGTTTTGTTGGCGCTGATCGCTTGCTTTCTCGTTACGTCGGGAGGTGCGGCGGCAAATAAAAAGGGCGAAGAAGTGGTCGTTAAATTTACGTCCGGAGAAAAAGTGCTTATGACGGCAAAGGCGGAGCTTTCGCCGCTCCCGTCAAGGTTTACGGTGGACGGAACGGGGTACGCCGGTTATTTTTCCGCGCTTAAAAAAAGCCTCGGGGATAGGGCGGCTTTGGCCGAAATTTCGCCGATTCTTTCCGTCGCGATTTCGGAGCTTAAGGAAGCGAGCAAGGTTTCGCCGAAGAATGCCGAAGTGGTTTTCGGCAAAAACGGATTTTCGTATATTGGTGCCGTAAGCGGGCTTCAGGTTGACGAAGAAAAAACCATAAACGAGCTTATCAAAAACTTAAACGGCAGAAACGTTGTCGTAAACGTCGTTTTTGAGGAAGTTCGTGCAGAAACGGAAATTTCGGATCTCAAAAAAATCAACGTGCAAAGGTCGTCGTTTCAGACTGCGGTTTCGGGTTCTGCGGCGCGGCGCTACAACGTCGCCTTGGCGGCAAAAAGAATATCGGGAGTAACGGTTTTTCCGGGGGAAGAATTTTCGTTTAACGGCGTCGTCGGCAAAAGAACCCCGCAGAACGGCTTTAAGGAGGCCGTCGTCATAACTAACGGGGAATATGCAAAAGGCGTTGGCGGCGGGGTTTGTCAGGTCAGCACCACGCTTTACAACGCCGTGCTCCTTGCCGGCCTCACCGTGAAAACGGCGGCGGCGCACTCGCTGAAGCCGTCCTACGTTCTCCCGGGCTTCGACGCCATGGTCAGCGACTACACCGATTTTGTTTTCCGAAACGATCTGGACTGCCCGATTTATATAAGCGCGGGCTACGACGGCAAAAACGTGTGGGTGAAAATCTACGGCCGAAAGTCCGAATATACGGGCGTAAAGCGCACTTATCGGACGATTGAAGAAATCCCTTGCAAAACCGTTTACGTCAGGGACGAAACGCTTTTTAGCGGCGAAAAGGTTCTTTCCCCCGGCCGCAACGGACTTAAGGTAACCAGCTTTCTGGAGTACAAAATCGGCGGCGAAACCTACGTGGTGAAAATCCGCACGTCCGTCTATCGGCCCGAAGACAGAAAAATTGCCATACCGTCGGAAAAAGGCGGTGAGATTTCATAAAGGCGATATGCTTTTGAGATTTCTCTTTGTCGGTTCCTTATTTTACTAACAGAGGCCGTTGTATTTTCCGATAATATATTGATACGGGCCGTCGAGATTTGCCATCACATCCGCACAAAATTGTGCGATAGTCGAATCCATATTTTGGCCTACCGGAATTATTCCGTTTATGGCGTTGTTTCCGTGACTACCGTTGTAAGAAAAATCGAGGTTCCCCGAATAAATAATGTCCGGTTTTATTGTGAATCGCATAGGTTGAAGCGGGTCGGCTTGCCATAATCTTTCTATGTAAGGAACCCTGAAGCCTAGTCGGCTGGTGACGGAGTAAAGCTGTTCGCCGTCAGGGCCTTTTCCGCGTTCAAACAAATCAAAATGAACGTAAACCTGAATCGGCAAATCTTCACCTAAAATATTAAAATTAAAGGTGTACATTTCTTCAAACCAACCTCTTTCATAGAACGTCGTGAGTTTTCCGCCCAGCGGTAAGTATCCATTATAACAAATTAGAACGAAGTCATCGATTTTTCGTTGATAGGATTCCAGTGACATTTTGTTTCTCCTTATCTGATTTTTCTTTCGTAAAGAATTCTGCAGTAACGGATAATATAAGAGTTTAGTCCTATTCCTTTTATTGCAAGTTTTTTCATTTCTTCAACGTTATGGACGCCGGCAGATCTGTAAGAATAACGATAAATCGAATAGTCCGAAAATTGAACGTCGATATAATCGGAACCTAAAGAAAAGGCAACAACGCTTGAATGTCCGCTATAGTTTTGATATATCATCATAATTTATCCCTCGTTAATTTTCAAAATATTTTCTGTAAAAATCGTATATGTATTGTTTCCTTGCTTCGGTTATTCCGTCAACGGAAAAGAACAATATAATTAGCTTTAAAATGTCAAACCGCAATATATCCGGCGCAGATTTTATAAAAGTTGAAAGGCCTTCCGAAGTTGTTTCGTCCGGTTGTGTGGTTGGAACTTGAAACGTTGGATACAATTCTATTTTGGCAGAATAACCAAGTGAATTAAACATAAAAGAGAATTCTGCAAAAGAGCATTTTTTGTCGACCAACATTGGTTGTTTGATAAGCACAATCATTATATCCAAAAACAAATCATTATTAATGCCGATGACTGAATACCCATTTTTAAGGTTTTGAACCAGCGCTTGTCCCTCTTCGGCCTTTTTTTCATATGTTTTATAGACGGTCGAATAGAGATAAATATAATCGTCGACAAAATCTCTTAAGGAATTGTCTCCTACTTCTATAACGACTCTGGTTCCCGGCAGTTCCGGCGCGAGCACGGCGTTTGGGTAAGATTCTCTTATTGTTTTCAATGCTTTTTGCTTTGCTTCTTCTTCATCTTTTGCGCTTACACGCACCTGAATGATTTTGTCAAATGCAAATTGGTCTTGCATACACAAAACGCTATAGTCTTTCATGATTTTCTCCTCCGTTTATATAATTTTATGTTTTTAGATAATTGATTCGATATTGCTAGCGATAAGCCATGAGATATTGCTACAAATAAGCGAATCAAATGGGTTTCGGTTCAAAATGGTAACTATCGAGAAAACCCAAGTAATTGTGTTTATGCAGTTATATTATTTGCACAGCCATTTGGCTAAGGCCAAATCAACAATGGCGCAAATCAATATTGCTATTACTTCCAGCAACATCCGTCTTCACCTCCTTTTTGTGTTATTTTGTTGTTGAGTTTGGGACTATCTATGCAGAGCGCCCCAAATTGCAATAAAGACGACAACGAATATGAAATTATGTTTAGTGTTTAGACATATACCATTTTGCGAGGACAAGGTCAACAACTACCCAAAACAATATTCCCATTATTTCCGCAAGCATCCGTCTTCACCTCCTTTTATGTTATTTTTGTCGTTGAGTTTGGGATTATCTGTGCAGAGCGCCCCAAATTGCGATAAAGACGACAACGAATTCGAAGACGATCATGAATCCTGCCACAAGCTTTCACCTCCTTCCGGTAAACAAAAAATGCGACAACCGAAGTTGTCGCAAAAAAACGCAAACTCCGATAGTCGCCAAACTAAACGGATTCTATGCAAGAACTAACTTACATGACACACCGAATGGAATTTGCATTTTTATCAAATTCTATGATGTGTCAAATAGAGGGTATTATTCACCCTTAAAAAATATAAAGAGCCCTTGCAACAATAAGGATTCGTTTAGTTTGGCAAAATAAATATAACACACTCTAAAGAATAATTCAATCTATTTTGACAAAATATTTATAGAATAAAATCAAAAACCTAATGAGTGTTTCAATCAACATGGCAGGCGAGGGATGCGTATTGATTTTTCACATAATCGTTTTTAATGGTTAAAAAAAGTGTTTTTTTTGAGAATTTGCTTTATTTTGGGTCTGTGTTTTTTAGCTTTTTGTGCGGCCGATTGTCGTAATTGACATTGACAAGGATATATAAAATGGAGTATAATTTATACGTTGGAGCAAAAATCGGACAACTATCCAAAAATGAATAAAAACGGCGGTTTATCCACAAAAATGTCCACAATATGCACGCCAAAAGTGGATAAATCACCAAAATAAGGAGTTTTTATGACAGATTATAAGGCGATTTATCAGACCTGGTTAAACTCAAAAGAGCTGACTTCGGAGCAGAAAACGGAGCTTATCGGAATAAAAGACGACGATAACGAGATAAAAGAGCGTTTTGCCGCGGAACTTCAGTTCGGAACGGCAGGCATGCGCGGCGTTTTGGGCATGGGCCCGAACAGAATGAATATTTTTATGGTGAGGCGCGCAACCGTAGGCCTCGCGGCTTTCGTCGAAAGCCTCGGCGAGGAAGCGAAAAAACGCGGCGTAGTCATAAGTTACGACACCCGTCGTTTCAGCAAAAAGTTTGCGATAGAGTGCGCAAAGGTGCTGTCGGCAAAAAAGATTGCAAGCTATCTGTTCGAGGACGTAAGGCCCGTTCCGATGTGCAGCTTTGCCGTCAGGGAAACGGGCGCAATCGCGGGCATAATGATCACCGCAAGCCACAATCCGCCTGCGTATAACGGCTATAAGGTTTACGGCGAAGACGGAGCGCAAATGAGCCCCGAAGCCACCGCCGAAGTGGTGAAATTCATAAAGAAAACCGACGTGTTCGGCCTCGAGGTGGCGGACACTTTGCTTACCGAAGACGGCATAAAAGGGAAGGACAATTTCAAAGCAGACGAATACATAACCGTCATCGGCCGCTCGCTGGACGAAAAATATTTCGCCGCCATCGAAAAGCTTTCGCTGTCGCCTGACGCCATAAAAGCCGCAAACGGCAAGGTGAAAATCGTTTACACGCCGGTCCACGGCAGCGGATATATGCCGGTTATGACCATACTTAAAAAAATAGGAATACCGGTTACGGTGGTTCCGGAGCAAGCCGAGCCGGACGAGAATTTCTCCACCGTCAGAGTGCCTAATCCGGAAGAGAGCGACACGCTGAAAATGGCCGTGGAGCTTGCCGAAAAAATCGGCAGCAACGTCGTCATCGGCACCGATCCCGACTGCGACAGAATGGGCATCGCCGTCCGCGACGACAACGGAAAATTCGTGCTTCTGACGGGCAACCAGATCGGCGTTCTGATGATGGACTACGTGCTTTCCGTCAAAAAAGCCGAGGGGATTTTGCCGAAGAATGCGGCTGTTGTGAAAACCATAGTTACCACCGATCTTGCAAGGAAGGTGGCCGCAGGCTACGGAGCGAAAACCTTTGACGTTCTGACGGGCTTCAAGTTTATCGGCGAAAAGATAAAAGAGTGGGAAACCTCGGGCGAATATACCTACGAATTCGGTTTCGAGGAAAGCTACGGCAGCCTGGTTGGCACCCACGCAAGGGATAAGGACGCGGTCGTCGCCAGCATGATTTTTGCCGAAATGGCGTGCAAATACGAAAGCGAAGGCACTTCGGTTTACGACAGACTTCAGGAGATTTTCAAAAAGTACGGCTACTACGTCGAAAAAGGCGTCAGCATAACGTTTGGCGGCTTGGACGGATTTGAGAAAATGACCGCAATCATGCAAAAAATCAGAAGCGAAATCAAAACGGAATTTGCGGGCGAAAAAGTCGAAAGCTTTTCCGACTACGTTTTGGGCGTAACGACGTTTGCGGGCGGACGCACCGAAAGCATAAGCCTCCCGAAAACCAACGCGGCGTTTTATCGCATGGCAAACGGCGACTGGATGTGCGTAAGGCCGTCGGGCACCGAACCGAAGCTCAAGATTTACGTTTCCACTTCGCGCCCGACGCTTGAGGAGAGCAAAAAAGCGGGCGAGGACCTGCTTCACTCGATAAAAACCACCTTCGGAATATAAAAAAAGAAAAAAGCGGCAAAAATATTGTCGCTTTTTGTTTGCAAAGCCGATTTTTCGTGCTACAATCACTATACGAAAATTTGTCGAGGGAAAAAATGGACGGAATTGTTTTTTGTTTGGAAATCATCGGGACGGTTGCGTTCGCTTTTTCGGGCGCGATGGTCGGCATACGAAAAAAATTCGATCTTTTCGGCATACTGATGATGGGCATAATCACGTCGGTCGGCGGCGGCGTTACGAGGGACGTTATCCTGAACGTTTCTCCGCCTGTAATGTTCGAGCATCCGACCTACTGCATCGTGGCGGCGGTTTCGTCGATGCTGATGTTTTTCCCGTTCGTCAGAAAGTTTCTGGACAACAAGTTCGTGCACGGAATGATTTTCGTGGCAGTTGATTCGCTGGGCCTTGCCGCGTTCACGGTGGCGGCGGTGATGTACTGCTTCAACATCGGGGTTACGAATTTGTTTCTCATCGTAACCGTCAGCTGCATTTCGGGCGTCGGCGGCGGACTTTTGCGCGACGTTATTGCCGGCGACAGACCGTATATATTCACGAAACACGTCTATGCCATTGCGGCGTTCGTGGGCGCGTCGGTGGCTGTCGGCGTCTACGAGCTTACCGGAAAAGAGTGGGCGACCGTGATAGGTTTTATCGTTATAATCATCATAAGGTACATTGCCGTGAAATATCATCTGAATTTCCCGACGATTGAAGACAAAAAAGAATAAGAAAAATCAAAATCACGGCACTTTCCGCCGTGATTTAATTTTGTTTTAAGACAAAAATATAATAATAATATTATCTTATACCGTTGACTTTTTCCGTCAACGGGTATATTATTAACAATGCTTAACAATGTTAATAATTTTTGACGGGTCTCGTCGCCCGTTTCGGAGAAAAAATGGATAAACACGAAACCGCAAAGAACCTGATGTTTTCGCTGGCGCAGGTGGCGCAGTTTGCAAGGCAGAATTTGTTTTCCGACAATTTAAGCCAAAGCGAATATCTTATCGGTTCGGTGATGTACGAAAGCAAAAAACCGGCTATGTCGATGACGGAGCTTATGGCGCGAACGCAAATGAGCGCTCCGGCACTCAGCAGGTTTTTAAGCAGAATGGAAGAGCGTGGCTACGCCGTCCGTTTTCACGACGAAGACAACAAGAAAAACGTTATGGTTGCCCTCACCGACGCGGCAAGGGAAAAAATCGACACGCTCAGGGAGCAGAACATTTGTCAGACGGAAGATTTTGTGGACAAATTTTCGCTTTCGGACAGCCAGACGCTGATAAAGCTGATCGACAAAATTGTGAATATGAAATAAAAATATATATTTTAGGTGGATTGAAAAATGTTGCAATTAAAAAACATCGTGAAGGATTATGACGTCGGCGACGGCGGGAAAGTGCACGCGCTTAGGGGCGTGGACATCGAATTCCGCGAAAACGAATTCGTTTCCATTCTGGGGCCTTCGGGCTGCGGCAAAACGACGCTTCTGAACATCGTCGGCGGTCTGGATCGCTACACCGACGGCGATTTGGTGATAAACGGCATTTCGACCAAAGATTTCACCGACGCCGATTGGGACAGCTATCGAAATCATACCATAGGTTTCGTGTTCCAGAGCTACAACCTTATCTCGCACCTCAGCGTTCTGGGCAACGTCGAACTGGCGTTGACGCTTTCGGGCATCGACAAATCCGAACGCAAACAGCGTGCCGTCTCTGCGCTTGAAAAAGTGGGGCTTAAGGAGCAAATCAACAAACGCCCTAATCAGCTCTCCGGCGGTCAGATGCAGAGAGTTGCCATTGCGCGCGCTCTGGTAAACAATCCGGACATAGTTTTGGCAGACGAGCCGACGGGCGCGTTGGACACGGAAACCAGTGTTCAGATTATGGACCTTTTGAAGGAAGTTGCCGAAGACAGGTTGGTTATCATGGTTACCCACAACCCTGATCTTGCCGAGCGTTACAGCAGCCGTATCGTAAGGCTTTTAGACGGCAGAAAAATCGACGACACAAATCCGTACACCGCCGAAACCGAGGAAGTGCAGGCCAAAATCGACGAGAAAGCCGCCGAAGAAAAGGCCAAGGAAGGCTTATCCAGAAAACAAATCAAACGCCGCAAAAAAGCTATGGGCAAAACCAGCATGAGCTTTTTCACCGCGCTCAGCCTTTCCATCAGAAACCTTTTCAGCAAAAAGGGCAGAACGACCATGGTTTCGTTTGCGGGCAGCATAGGCATCATAGGCATCGCACTTATCCTCAGTTTGTCGCAAGGGTTTTCCGATTATATTTCAAATCTTGAAAAACAGACACTTTCAAACTATCCTATCGCAATAACCACGCAAACCAGCGATCTCACCGAAACCATGAACAGCATGATGAGCATGGGCACCGGTTTGACGACGGAAGACAAGAACGCCGAAAAATATCCGGACAAAGATTCCGCAGGTATCCAACACATGATGTTCGGCATGATCGACAGCATGAGCTCCGGGCTTTACACCAACGATCTCAAAACCTTCAAGAGGTATCTCGAGGAGCATAAGGAAGAGGTTGCAAAGCTTTGCACCGTTCAGTACAGTTACGGCGTGAACGTCAACGTCTACAGCTTGGTTTACGGCACCGACGTTAACGGCGACAAAACGATACAGAGCTACACAAAACTCAATCCGACCTCAACGGTTGCCATGGATCTCGATACGGAAAGTCTTATCAAGATGTACACGGAAGACGCGGAAAATTTCAACCCGAAACTTCTTGAGGACCTTAATAAAGGCAAGTTCGACAAAATTTTCAGCGACATGATGCAAATGATGGGCACCATGACGATGATGAGCGAATACGTCCAGTTCAACATGTGGATGGAAATGCTCGACGACACCGAGTTTATCGGCTCGCAGTACGACCTCATCGCGGGCGAATGGTCGGACGATCCTAACGGCGTTTATCTGGTGGTGGATCAATACAACAGAATCCCTGACGTAACGTTGTTCAGCCTCGGATACATGGGGCAGAACGACCTCATCAAATACTTCCTCAGCAACATGTCCGACGACGACGGAAAACCGTATTATTCGGGTGACGTCGAAAACCTCGTGCCGACCGACGTCGATTTCGAAGCTATTATGGACATCAACTACAAACTGATTGAAGATCCTTCCTACTATGGCACCGAATACACCGAAGGCACGGTTTATGAAGACAAATCGAAAGATAAAGAATATGTTAAAAGCCTTTTACCCGCCTCTGAAGACCTTTACGTCGCAGGCGTCCTTAGACTTAAAGAAGGCGTATCCTACGGCAGTCTGACGGCAGGCGGCATCTACTACACCAAGGCCCTCGTCGATCACATCTACGAGCAGACCGAGGCTAACCCGCTGGTGCAGGCGCAGAAAGCAAACCCGGACAAAAACATTCTCCGTGGAGGCAAGAGCTTTGAGGAAGCAAAGGGAAGCTACAACGAAAACTGCAAAAAACTCGGCGTTTCCGATCCGGACGTCCCTGCAACGATCTATATGTATCCGATGGGCTTCGAAGAAAAAGCAGAACTGTCAGAATTTATAAAAACCTATAACAAACAGTTTGAAGAAAACGCAAAGGCCCTTGAAAATCTGTCCAAGCAAAAGGAAGCCGAAGCCAAAGAACTTGAGCAAAAAGGTGACCTTGAGGGTGCCGCGGCAGCAAGGCTCGCTGCCGAAAATTACCATAAGGAAGCGTTGGCCGAAGAGGGCAAACAAATCAAATACACCGACATGGTGGGCATGATTATCGGCACGGTGACGACGATCGTCGATGCGGTCAAATACGTGCTCATTGCGTTCGTTTCCATTTCGCTGGTGGTGTCCAGCTTGATGATAGGCATCATCACATGCATAAGCGTTCTGGAAAGAACAAAGGAAATCGGAGTTCTGCGCAGCATCGGCGCGTCCAAGCACGACATATCCAACGTGTTCAACGCCGAAACCGTTTGCATCGGCGCGGGCGCAGGTTTGTTCGGCGTCGTGATAACATGGCTTTTGAACATTCCTATCACGCTTATCGTAAAGCACTTCGCAAAAATCGACATCGCGGCAAGACTGCCGTTTGCGGCGGCATTGCTGCTTGTGGCAATCAGCATCGTGCTTACGCTCATTGCGGGCATCATTCCGTCCCGTATGGCGGCGAAGAAAGACCCTGTCATCGCGCTTCGCAGCGAATAAAAAAAGAAAAAATCCTCCCACACAGGGAGGATTTTTCAATTAAATCGCCAAGGGCGGTGAAATCACTTCGTGATGAAATTGCTTTGTAATGAAATCCGCCTTCGGCGGGTTTCGGTATATGTCCTAATCCGAAGGATAAAGGGAGTTCGAGGGTTGCCCTCGCACTCCCACTCGTCATCTGCGCACGCCGAAAAAATGCAAGCGCTTTTTCGGCTTAGCTTGTTGTCATTCCGAGCCTGCCGAGGAATTCCCTGGAAAGGAATAAAAATATAACCCGCCTAACGGCGGAGTAAAGCTTACCCCCTCCCTCAAGGAGGTTCCCCTATCGCCGTTCCCCCGCAAGCGGGCCCCACGGCGCCTCTTACGAGGGGGCACCTCTCGGTCTCGCAGTGCAGGAGCTTTTTCTGATTGTGTCACTCGTTTTCGGGGCGGCGCACTGCGCCATGCAAAATTCCCGAAAACTTCGTACAAAGTGCAGCTGCTCGACACTCGTTTACACGGCCGCTGTGTAGGCAAAAACAGTGGCCGCGGCCGTGGCCTCATTTTTCTATCGGAGAAAGTGCTTGTTCCCTTGGGCAAAACGCGAGCGTTTTGTCGGGCGAGGGTAATCCCTCACACTCCCTTTTTTGTTATATTGCTTTGCGTCATCTGCGCACGCCTCCTGAAAGGCCGTTGGCTTTTCGTCGGCTTAGCTTGTTGTCATTCCGCAGGGGTTCACAGGCGAAGCCTGCTGCACAGAGTGCAGGGAAGACCTTGAGAGGAGAAAAAGCGGCAGACTTTTGTCTGTCGCTTTGGCGAACGATAAGGGATTCGAACCCCTGGCCTTTTGGTCCGTAGCCAAACGCTCTATCCAGCTGAGCTAATCGTCCAAATCTTATTCAGATTGCTTTGTTATTATAGTTTAATATGTTTCGTTTGTCAACGAATTTTGCCATCAAAATTTCAAAAAAACGATAAAACGGCTTTTGCCCGAAGCGCCGGTTTGAAAAATCGTCGGCTAAATTTATCAAGTTCTTGACTTGAAAGATAAAAAAGGGTTATTATAGTATATATAATATCGGAAAGGTGATTATGGATACGAAAAGAAACGACAAAGGCGTGTTGCTTTCGGTGATTTTTGCCGTATGCAATCTGGCGATGGCGTTTGTGAAAATATATATAGGCGCGACGGCGTCAAGCGTTGCGATAATGTCGGACGGCGTCAACAACGCAATCGACACCGTTGGTTGCGCGCTGGCCATAATCGGTTTTACCTATGCAAAAAGGCCTTCGGACGATGAAATGCCAAACGGTTACGGAAAAATCGAGGAGATATGCGCGTTCGTGGTGTCGGTGCTTATCGTGCTGACGGGCATAGTGTTTGCGGCGAAAGCCATAGACAAGTTTGCCGTTCGCGACAGAATGACCTTTCATACGTCGTTTTGCTATCTGATGGGCGCAACCGTCGTGATGAAAATCGGCATGGCGGTTTTGGCAAAGAAAGTCAACGACTACGTTTCTTCCCCGATTCTGAATACGGAGTTTCTGGACTCGGTGCTCGACGCCGCAGTCACGGCCGTAACCTTGATTTGCTATATCACGACGGCAGGGAAGGGTTTCGGCATCGACGCGATACTGGGCTTTACGATAAGCGTGGTTATCACGATTTACGGATTTAAGCTGGCGAAAAGCAATTTCATGCTTCTTGCGGGCAAGCAGGATCCCAAAAAAAGAGCTGCCGCGGCAAAAGCCTTGGAGGAAGCGGGACTTTCGGTCGAAAATCTGCGCCTTCACGGTTACGGTCACGAAAAGACCTTGGTTACCGCAACGGTTCACGCCGACGAGAACGAGGAAAAAAAAATAGAAAAAGCAAAAAACAATTTGTCCGAAGAGGGGTTTGACTCCTGTTTGGAAAAAAGGAGATAATTATGGGCAAAGCTGCAAAGAACCTCACCGAAGGCCAAAAGAAAGCCAGAAGAAAAGGCAAGCTGATCGTAACGGGCTGGGTTGTCGGCGCGATAGTCGTCGTCATCGGTATTCTCGTTGCCGCAGGCGCAATCGGCTACAACGGCAACATGAACAAAATCAAAAATCTGGAAGCCGTAGGCTCCACTGTCGAAACGCCTGTTTACGATGCAGAAAACAATTCCTACACCATCACGATCCCGGGTGATCGCGAGTTTAAAGTGCTGCAACTCACCGACATACATATCGGCGGCGGATTTCTTTCCGTCTCCAAAGACGGCTGGGCGATAGAAGCCGTAGCCGCTTTGGTTGAAAGGGTGAAACCGGATCTCGTCATCGTCACCGGCGACATTGCCTATCCGGTTCCGTTCCAGGCGGGCACCTTCAACAACAAGCGCGAAGCGCAGATGTTCGGGGAGCTTATGGACAAACTGGACGTTTATTGGGCGCTCACTTTCGGCAACCACGACACCGAATCCTACAGCTATTTCGATCGCGACGATATTGCCAAAATGTACTTTGAAAACAGCCTCGCTTGCGGCGGAAAATGGGATAAACTTCTGTTCTCGCCGGGGCCTGAGGGCATATACGGCAGCTGCAACTACACCATAAACGTTAAAAACGACAACGGCTATGTTCAGTCCTTCTTCATTATGGATTCCAACGCCTATATGGGCGACGATCCGTTCGGAATCATGTGGAATTACGATCGTATTCACGACGATCAGGTTGCCTGGTACGAATCGGAAGTTGGCAGAATCAAGGCTTTAAATGGCGGAAACGTCGTTAAATCTATGATTTTCTTCCATATCCCGCTTACGCAATATAGGGACGCATGGGAAGAATTCAGGGCCAACGGCTACAAAAACACCGCCGACGTAACATATTACTACGGCTTTGCAGGCGAAGGCGACGATAGAGTTTGCTGCAGCGAAGAAGTCAGCCCTCTCTTCGACGCGGTTCTTCGCCTCGGGTCCACCAAGGGCATATTCTGCGGCCACGACCACCTCAACAACTGGTCCGTCGAGTATAAGGGCGTAAGGCTGACTTACGGCATGAGCGTCGACTATCTGGCGTACTTCGGAATCTACAAAAAATACGAACAGCGCGGCGGTACCGTCATCACCGTTCAGCCTGACGGCAGTTTCGCAGTAAAGGCCGAACCTCTGGCCGACGGCGTATATCGCGGAAGCGAATATTATCCGCAATAACCATGAAGTTTTTTAAGCATCTGAAAACCGTTTGCCATCATAGGCGGCTGGTCAGAAAGTATTGCTTCAAGCTGGGGCTATACCTGCAGGGATTGACGCACGACCTGTCGAAGTTTTCGCCGGTGGAATTTTTGAGCAGCGTCAAATACTATCAGGGCGATCGCAGTCCTTTGGCAAAGCAACGCGAACAGGAAGGATATTCCGCGGCGTGGCTTCACCATAAGGGGCGTAACAAGCATCATCACGAATACTGGACGGATTTTTCCGCCGCCGACCACAAAGTGGTTCCGGTGAAAATGCCGATAAAGTATGTGGCCGAAATGTTTTGCGACCGCGTTTCCGCCACCAGAACCTACAACGGCGAAAATTACGACGACGGCAAGCCGCTGGAGTATTACGAAAAAACCAAATACGACGGCGATATGCACCCGGAAACCGCGCGTCTTCTGAAAAGCTGGCTTGTGGAGCTTTCGGAAAAGGGCGAAAAAGAAACCTTTGCCCACATAAAAGCTCAGATCAAGGCGGAAAGGAAAGCAAAAAACCGTCGATAAACCAAAAATGAGTTCGGAAACGGACTCATTTATGTGCGTTCAAAACCGAATATAACAAAAGAAGGTAGAAAAACAAAAAACAAGCAACTCGGTTTGAAATCATTTGCAGAAGCACACAAAAAATGCCTCCCGAAAGGGTGGCATTTTCGTGTTTCAGACAATTTCTTCGACGTAGTTTACATAGTCGATGCTTTGAAGCGCTTTTATGATTTCCTTGTGGTTTTTGTGGTTCCGAAGCTCTTCGCTTTCAATCGTGAGCCTCAATGCGTAAACGCTGAGGCCGGAATTGATGTAGGCCGAGTTTATTTCCACCTCGTCGACGTGCATGCCGAGTTTTCGAAGGGTGTTGATGAAATTCGGAAGCTCGTATTTGTTCTGAAGCTCAAGGTGAATTTCAAAGTGGCGGGAGCGGTTTTTGAGCGCGGCTTCGATTTTAGGCATTGCGGCAAGAATGATGGCCAGAAGCACGGAAAGGGCTATGGCCGCAGTGTACATGCCTCCGCCGAGAATCAGACCTACCACGCTGCACGACCACAGCCAAGCCGACGTCGTGAGGCCTTTGACCTGATTTTTTGCGCCGAAAAGAACGGCGTTGCCGGATATAAGAGCCGTTGCGATGACCGCCGCGGCAGAGCAAATCGGGAAGGATTTTTCGCCTGCCCAGAAAGCGCAGTCCAGAATTCTGCATACGGTTGCGGAAAACGACAGAAGGACGAAGGTTTTAAGGCCTGCCGAATGGCCTTTGGTCGAGCGCTCGGAGCCGATTGCGAAAGCAAGAAGCACGGAAAGCGTCGCTCTCAAAATTATTGACCAGACCGTAAGATCTGATGCCCAGCTGCCAAAAAGTTTTGCAATAGGATCGGTGTAGTTCATAATGTCCTCCGTTTTAACGCTTGAAGCGTCGTCTGATGTTCAGATTATAATATTGTTCTTGCTCTGCGGCCGCTTGAGTGAAGGCGTCCTCGTCCTCGTATTGCGCAGGCGGCGGCAGTTCTTTGCGTATTTTTTCGATTTTTCTTATAAGTTTGTCGGCCTCGTTTTCTTCAGGCGGCGTATTTGCAGCGGCAGTGGTTTCCGCAGGCGCGGCCGCGTCTTCCGGAAGATCCGAATAGGAGTGCGACAGATGCAGCGAAAGCTTGGCGCAGACAGGGCCTATCAGTTCGTACAAAACGCTGGACGCCAGAATTATCGTTTGCAGCGCGTCGCCGGCGTCTCCTCCGATAACCCTCTGCGCGAGAGTGGACAGTCCGATTGCCACGCCTGCCTGCGGAATAAGGGCAAGTCCCAACCAGTTTCTGACGTCCTTGTTTTTCTTCGTCACCGCGCAGCCTAAAAACGCGCCCGCGTATTTGCCTACGATTCTGGTGAAGAAATATACCACGCCTATAACCGCCAAAGACACTCCCGCAACGCCGCTGCCTCCGCCCAGAAGCGTGTCGAGCTTGAAGTTTACGCCCGACCTCACGAAGAAGAGCAGCAGAATCGGCGGCGAAAAGTAGTTAAGCTGCATAAACAGTTTTTCGTCTTTGGATGCGTTTATGTAAATCATACCCATCGACATACAGCCGAGCAGCGGCGAAACGTCCAGCAGAACGCACATGCCGCAGAAGGTGAAGATTGCCGCGATTGCAATGATAAGTCTGTTGTCGGTGGAACGCTTTTTGAGAAGCAGGCTAAGTATGTAGCCGAAAAGCCCGCCCACGCCTACGGACAGCAGATTGTAGACGATCGGAAGCACCACGGCCTTAAAGTCGAGCGCGCCGGAAAGTTTTGCCGTCGCAACGGATATAGCGATGCTGAAAGCAACCAACCCCACCACGTCGTCAAGCGCAACCACCTGCAACAAAGTGTCCACGAAGTCGCCCTTTGCACCGGTTTGCCTGATTGTCATGACGGTGGACGCCGGAGCAGTCGCCGCGGCCAGCGCGGCAAGAACGATTGAAAACGCAACGCCGAGTTTAAGTATAAAATACGTAACTATAAACACCAGAATTGAAGCAATAATTGCTTCGAACACGGTTATAATCACGGTTTTCATTCCGTTCTTTTTCAAGGTTGAAAATTTGAAAAATTCCCCCGTTCCGAACGCAATGAACGCCAAAGCGATGTCGGCGATAAAATCCATGCCCTCGGTAACCTTTTGCGGAATGACGTTTAAGCAATACGGACCTATCAAAATGCCTGCGATGATGTAGGCGGTAACGTTCGGAAGCTTCAGAAGCCTCGTGATGCGGGTCATCAGATAGCCCGACAAAAGCATTGCCGCAACGGAAATGATGATTTGCGCCACAGTGGAAAAGTTGTCAAGCATCGAAAAACCTCCTTAAAAATAAAAAAAGCGCCGGAAACCCCTTGCTTTTCCGATGACGCTATGATACAATAGATTTTACATTATGTCAAATTATATTTTTTTTGATATTGATAACTTTTGGTTATGAATGAGGTGTTTTATGTCGATGATTGACGAAAGATTGGAAACCCTGCTGGTGGTGGCGAGAGAGAAAAATTTTACGAGGGCGGGGGATATTCTGGGGCTTACTCAGCCTGCCGTCAGCGGCCACATGAAACGACTGGAGGAAGAGTTGAACGTCAACCTCTTTTTGCGAAAAAAGGGCGAGTTGGCCCTGTCCGAGGAGGGCGAAGTGGTCGTTGAATACGCAAAAAGGCTGAAAGCGCTATGCGAAAAGATGCAACTGAGGATACGCGACACGAAGCTTAACATCAGAAACATCAGGGTGGGCATAACGCATACGCAGGAAAGCGGACTTATGGCCGAGGTGCTGTCCAGAGTGGCGATAGAAAAACCGGAACTCAGCATAACGATAATTACTGATAACATAAAAAATCTTTATGATAAGCTGGAAAATTTTGAAATAGACGTGGCAATCATCGAAGGAAGACCTGTGGGGCAGGATTTCAATTATATGATGATAGACACCGACTATCTGGTGTGCGTGGCGGCGCCGACGCACCCGTTTGCCAAAAAAACAGTGGTAACTCTCGGCGAGCTGAAGGCGCAGCACCTTATTATGCGGTTGCCGACGTCTGCCACGATGAAACTTTTCCGCTCAACGCTGGAGAGCGTCGGGGAAAATATCGACGACTTCGACGTGGCGGTTGAGGTTGACAACATCGCCACGATAAAGGACCTCGTCAGAAAAGAGATAGGAGTTTCCGTGCTTGCAAGGGGCGCTTGCGGCAAAGAAATAAGAAGCAAAAAGCTGATTGCGCTTCCGATAGAAAACCTCAGCATGGTGAGGGAAACCAACATAGTTTATCACAAAACCTTCAACCATACGGAAATTCTGGACTGGATTGCCAAGCTCTACGGCGATCTGGCAAAATCCGCGACGTAAAAAAAGGCGACCACATAAAATGGTCGCTTATTCTTTTTTCCAAAGTTTATATTTAGGATTGTTTTGAATGGCGCAAAAGCCCGACCGCCTCAGAACGTTTTCCGATTTGACGTTACCCGTTTCCGTCTGCGCCGTTACGGCACGGACGCCAAGCTCAAAGAGAGCAAAGTCCGAAAACGCCGAAACCGCTTCGGTCATATAACCTTTTCCGCGGTGCGCTTTGCCGAGGCTGTAGCCTATTTCCGTTTCGCAGGCCGCTGTCGGGGCGTTTTTGAAATCCACTGAACCGACGATCGCTTTGCCGTTTTTCGGTATCAGCAAAAACACGGTGTAGAACACTGCGTTAAAAGGATCGGATTTCATTTTTTCCGAAAGCGAAAGAAGAACGCCGCAAAAATCGTCGGATAACGGTTCGTCCTCAAAGTCGAGGCCGAACATTGTTTGAAATTCCGCTACGTCCGAGGCCAAAAGCGAAAGCTCCTCCGAAGTTAAGGGAACGAGGCTTAAGCGTTCGGTTTCCAGACGATACATTGCGGACAGATTTTCAGTCATCGTCCGAAAGCATAAGCGCGCGCCTCGGGCAGACGTCTGCGCAAAGGCCGCAGGCAATGCAAACGTCGTAGTCCACTTCCGGAGCCTGAAAATCGACTTGCGTAAGCGCGCCCGTCGGGCAGACGTCGACGGCCGGGCAACTGTGATTTTCGGGACAAGCGTCTTTGTCGATGATAAGTTTTCCCATGATAAAAGCTTCCTTTGTTTGATAATTAAGATTATATCATAAACGAGTTGTTTTTTCAACAAATTGGGGCAAAAGATTTTTTGCGGTTGCGCCGTTCTACTGCGAATACGGCGTCATCGCGGCAGGCGCGGTGGTGACGAGGGACGTGCCGCCAAACAGCATAGTCGCGGGAGTGCCTGCAAAAGTCGTTCGCAAAATCGACGAGGGCGACCGCGTGAACGTGTGGGAAACCTGCCTCAAAAACGAAACTCCCGTGTCCGCGAGAAAAAAAGAAAATAACGAATAAAAAACAAAACCTCCGAGAAATTCGGAGGTTTTTTGGTCTACCCGGCGGGAGTCGAACCCACGGCCTTAAGAGTCGGAGTCTTACGCTCTATCCAGCTGAGCTACGGGTAGTTTTCGTCGTTATATTGCCCAGTCGCCGTTTACGAAAATCGGAGTTTCGACGCCGTTTTTGATGCCGACGATGGAAAGATCTTCGGTGCCGACCATAAAATCGACGTGAGCGGCGGATTGATTGAGGCCGACGGCAAGCTGTTCTTCTTCGGTCATTTTGTCGGCGCCTTTGACGCTTGCGTAGGCCTGTCCGATTGCAAAGTGGCAGCTTGCGTTTTCGTCGAAAAGGGTGTTGTAGAACAAAACGCCCAGCTTTCTGATAGGGTTGTCGTAGCCGACCATGGCAATTTCGCCGAGGCGGTGACTGCCTTCGTCGGTTTCGATTATGCCTTTGAGGGTTTCGTAGCCTTCTTCGGCAGAAAAGTCGGTTATTCGGCCGTTTTCAAACGTTAAAGTGAAGTTTCTGATGATTTCGCCGTTTTCGCAAAGAGGCAGAGCAGACACCAGTCTGCCGTTTACGCCGTCCATCGCCGGAGCGGAGAAAACTTCTTCCGTCGGCATGTTTGCCGAGAACAGGCAGCCGTCTTTGGACAGCTCGGCGCCGCCCGAAAATACGTAGTTCTTGTTCATTTTCACAGTTACGTCGGTGCCTATGGAGTTGTGGTAACGGAAGGCGTCGAACTGCATACGGTTTAAGAAGCGGCAACGTTTTTCAAGTTTTTTCTGATGCGTCGCCCATGCCTTCACCGGGTCCTTTTTGTCAAGGCGCATGGTTTTGAAAATGTAGTCCCAGAGCTTTTGGATTGCTTGTTTTTCGGAAAGGTCCGGAAAAACCTTTTTCGCCCAGGCGGCGTTCGGAACGCTCATTACGCACCATTTGATGCCGTTGGTCATGCTGGCGTCGTAGAACTTTTTGTAGGCGGTGTGCGTGGCCCTCGAAACGTCGCTGATTTTTTTGGCGTCGAGGCCGGAATAGGCGGCAGGATCCTCGCTTGCGATGGCAATATAGCAGGCTTTGTTATCTACGATGGCTTCGCGCTGCATAATTGCCCACTCCGGAACGTTTGTGAGCACTTCGGCAGAGGCGTTTTCGAAGTTAATCCTTGAAAGCTTTTGATCGTTATAGATGACCGAAACTTTTTTCGCGCCCGCTTTGTAGGCTTCTTCGGCGAGGCGCCTTGCGAAGTCCGCGCACTCGATCGGCGAGCTTACGACCAGCTCTTCGCCGCTTTGAAGATTGACGCCCGTGCGGACGATAAGTTCGGCAAATTTTTCCAGTTTAGAGTTGAAATCCATGGTTTCCTCCGAGGTTGTTTTCTTTATTATAGCCTCAAATTTTCCGTTTCGCAAGCCATTTTGCCTTAAACTCCGTTTTGCGACAAAAAAATGTGGCCGAAACGTTTGTTTTTGATTGAACTATGTGGTAGAATTTATGGTGTATTAAATTAAAGGGGAATTTCTCATGGGAAAACAATCTTTTTGGGACAAGCCTATCTTCCATAAGCTGTTCGGCACCACCCCGGGTGACGGCGACATTCAGCCGAAGGAAGCCGTTGCGTACAGCATCGCAGGGTTTGGACAAAACTTTATTTGCACAATCATCGGCAGCTATCTGACGGTGTTCATGACGGATGCGCTGGGCTTCGACCTCAATGCAACCGTTTTCGGAGCTTCGGGCGTTGTCGCAGTTGCGTGGCTGATGCTCGGCACCCGTATTTTCGACGCTTTGAACGATCCTATCATGGGCAGCATCGTTGACAGAACCCGCACGAAGTGGGGCAAATGCCGCCCTTACCTCAAATGGATGGCAATCCCTATCGCCGCTATGACGATACTGTGCTTCCTGCCGTTCTATCCGTCAAACAACGTCGGCTTTGCTTTGGCAGGTTTGGTTTACGTCATCTGGTCTGTCGTTTATACGATCGCGGACGTTCCGTACTGGGGCCTTTCGACGGCAATGGTCAACGACACCACCAAGCGCGGCAACATGCTTACCGTGGCAAGGTTGTTCTGCACCGCCGGCGCAGGTCTCGTTACCGTTTTCGTTCCTATTCTTACCAACGCCGTTACTGCAAAATATAAATACCCGGCAGGCACCATCCTTAATGGCGTCGACGTCGGCGGTTTGCTCGATCCGCAATATGCGGCTCAGAACGCAAGCACTCTGCGTTGGACTTACTTCATCGTAACGGTGGTTCTCGTCGTGGCGGCAATTCCTATGTTCTACTACGGCTTCAAAAACACCAAAGAACGTTGCGCCGTAGTTAATAAGGACGAAATCCCGAGCTTCGGCCACAACATCAAGCTGCTGTTCAAAAACGATCAGCTGATGCTCATCGTGCTTTCCGGCGTTCTGGGCGCGGCCCGTATGGTTTACACCTACACCGGCGGCCTCTATTTCTGCAAATACGCTCTCGCAAACGAAGCGGCGTACAGCCTTCTCACCATGTTGGTGGTTCCCGGAGGCTTGGTGGCAAGCGTGCTTACCCCGTACTTCACCAAAAAACTCACCAAAAAGTGGACGTACATAATCAGCCACGTCATCGGCGCGGTTGCAATGATACTCATGTACTTCATGTGGGATTTCGGCAGCGGCTCTTTCAGAACGGGCGGCCTCGTCGTAAGCATAATCTGCATGGTGCTTATCGGTATTCCGCAAGGCATCAACAACATCGTAACCTACGCTATGATCGGCGACACCGTCGAATACCTCGAATGGAAAACCGGCGAAAGAGCGGAAGGTATCTGCTTTGCGATGCAAACCCTTATCAACAAAATCGGTATGGCGGCGGGCGCGTTTATCGGCGTGCTGGCTTACGGTATGTCCAACATCAGCCCGACGGACCCCGGCGGCAGCATGAGCAAGGCCGGCCTCAACAAGCTTTGGAATATGCTGGTGCTTTCGGGCGTCATAAGTTTTGTGGCTTGCATCATTCCTATGCTGTTCTACAAGATTACCGAAAACAAACAACGCGAACTCGTTGCAATCATCGAGGAAAGAAAGGCCAAAGCTATGGCCGACACCGCAGTTGTTATCGAATAATTTGTCAATATGAAAACCGCTCGCCTTCGCGCGAGTGGTTTTTTGTTTTTAACGTTGACTAAAATCGTTTGTTATTGTATAATAAACGAAGTGCAAAGATAAAGTAGTGCACAAGTTCGTTTCGAGGTAGTTATGATTTACAACGACATTCTGGAAACCGTCGGCAGAACTCCGCTGGTCAAAATCGGTTACTTGTCGGAAAGAGGCCGTTCCGTTTACGGAAAACTGGAGGGACTTAATCCGTCGGGAAGCGTAAAGGACAGGGCGGCGGCTCAGATTCTGAGGGACGCTTTGAACAATCGGAGGATAACCGAAAATACCGTCATAATCGAAGCTTCGGCAGGGAATTTCGCCGTAAGCGTGGCAATGTGTTCGGCGGCGATGGGGTTCGATTGCAAAATCGTTATGCCCGAAAACGTCAATCCGCAAAGAATAGCCAACGTCAGGGCGTACGGCGCGGACGTCGTGCTGACTCCGAAAGTCGAGGGGCTTTCCGGCGCCGTGAAAAAGGCCGAAAGCCTGAAGGAAGAAATAGGCGACGCCTTCATTATGGGGCAGTTTTCCAACAAATCCGCCACCGACGCGCACTTTGCGGGGATGGCAAAAGAGATTTTTATGGATTTGCCGTCAGTTAAATGGATCGTTGCGGGCCTCGGCTCGGGAGCGACGGTCGTGGGGCTTACGAGATATATCGTTGCAAAACGGTTGGACTGCAACGTCTGCGTGGTTATGCCGGAAGGTAACGAAATTTTGGAAGGCGGGGAAGCCGCCGCGCACAAAATTCAGGGCATCGGCCCCGAAAATCTTCCGAAAATAGCAAGTGGCGTTAAGTTCGACAAAATCGTTTACGTTTCCGACGACGAAGCCGTTTCGGCCGCCAGAAAAGTTGCGGCAGAAGAAGGAATATTCGTGGGCATAAGCTCGGGTGCGGCTCTTGCCGCGGCGGAAAAACTGATGAAGGAAGAAAAAGGCGACGTAGTGGTGATACTTCCCGATACGGGACAAAAATATTTGAATTCGTCATTGTGTGATTATGAGTAAAAGAGTGGTTGTGGGCATGAGCGGCGGAGTGGACAGCTCCGTTGCCGCGCTTTTGTTGAAACGGCAGGGCTACGAAGTGGTGGGCCTGTTTATGAAAAACTGGGACGAGCCGGACGAGAACGGTCGTTGCAATGCAGAGGAAGATTATGGCGACGTCAAATCGGTATGTCAGAAACTGGACGTTCCGTATTTCACCGTCAATTTTTCCAAGGAATATATGGAGCGGGTTTTCAAAAAGTTCGTGGAGGATTACAAGCTCGGCCGAACGCCGAATCCGGACGTTCTTTGCAACCGAGAGATAAAATTCGGCCCGTTCGTCGAATACGCAAAGCGCCTCGGCGCCGACTACGTTGCCACGGGGCATTATTGCGACATTCTGAAAAAGGACGGCCACACTTTCCTCAGACGCGCGGCGGACGAAAACAAGGATCAGACTTATTTCCTCAATCAGGTTACGGAATCGCAAATCGAAAACGTGCTATTCCCGCTGGGCTGCCTGCAAAAAACCGAAGTCAGGAAAATCGCCGCCGAAAACGGATTATCGACGGCAGAGAAAAAGGACAGCACGGGCGTTTGTTTTATCGGCGAACGAAATTTCAGAAACTTTCTTTCGGGATACATTCCGATGAAGGACGGCGACATTTGCACCATGGACGGCAAGGTCGTTGGCAGACATAAGGGCGTTTATTACTACACGGTCGGCCAGCGCAGGGGCCTCGGCATAGGCGGCGCGGGAAACGGAGAAGCTTGGTTCGTTCTGAAAAAAGACGTTCTGAACAACGTTTTGTACGTATCCCAAGGCGAGGACGACGTTCTGTTCACGAACGAATTGCAAACGATCGGCTTCAATTTTATTTCGGGAAAACCCGAAAAAGACGAGTTCGAATGTCTGGCAAGAATCAGACATCGTCAGCCTTTGCAGGAAGCGGTTTGCAAAATCACGGACGGAGGAGTGGAGCTTACCTTCAAAAATCCGCAAAGAGCAGTGGCTTCGGGGCAGTACGCAGTGGTTTACGACGGCGAAATTTGTCTGGGCGGCGGCGAAATAAAATAATATAT